>OLQO01000004.1_pt1 | contig 244837 bp, 266 predicted proteins | sample 1672281 | NCBI WGS metagenome assembly OLQO01 (sample SAMEA3136667, study PRJEB25190) | human gut metagenome | biome: human gut; feature: human-associated habitat; material: faeces | place: Austria | collected 2013
AAAAAATATTTATTTTCAAATAGGGACACCTGTGGTAAAAAAGTTCCGCACTCCAGAACGTCCCCAAATCCCTATTCAACTGTTACAGATTTTGCTAAATTTCTAGGTTTATCAACATCTAATCCTTTTTCTTTTGAAATATAATATGCAAGTAATTGTAAAGGTATTATAGATAAAACTGGTGATAAACAAGGTTCTGTATCAGGAATGTTTATTACCTTAAAGAACTGTGATTCGTTTATCTTTTGATTTGTAATTACTAAAGTTTTAGCTCCTCTTGTAATAACTTCTTGTATATTACTTATTGTTTTTTCAACCAAATTAGGATTTGTAATAATTCCTATTACTGTAACATCATTTTCTATTAAAGCTATAGGTCCATGTTTTAATTCACCTGCTGCATAGCTCTCAGAATGAATATATGAAATTTCTTTTAATTTTAAAGATCCTTCAGATGCTACATAGTAGTCTACACCTCTACCTAAAAAGAACATATCTGTTTCTTTATATACAATATTAGCGAAGTTTTTAACTTCTGCAACATTTCCTAATGTTATTTCTGCTTTTTTAGGTAATTCCAAAAGCTCTTTTTTCATTGAATCAATTGTTGAGCTAGGAATTCTATCTAAAACTTCTGCAAAATATAATGCTAAAATATTTAATAAAACAACTTGTGAAGTATATGCTTTGGTAGAAGCAACAGCAATTTCTGGACCTGCATGTGTATAAATGCAGTAATCTGCTTCACGAGTTATAGAGCTACCAATAACATTGGCTACTGCTATAGTTTTTGCACCTTTGCTTTTGGCTAGTTTTAAAGCTGCAATTGTATCTGCAGTCTCACCAGATTGGCTAATATAAATACATAATGTATGTTCATCTATTAATGGATTTCTGTATCTAAACTCTGAAGCTATATCAACTTCAGTTGGGATTTTACAGAAATTTTCAAAAGTAGCCTTTGTAGCCAGCCCAGCATTCATTGCTGTACCACATGCAACAATATATATTCTATTAATAGTTTCTAAAAATTCTTTTTTAATTTCGAAATCATTAAAAGAGATTTTACTTTCAGATAATTTTGAACCAATTGTTTCTCTTATCGCATTTGGTTGTTCATAGATTTCTTTCAACATGAAGTCATCATAACCGTCTTTTTCTGCTGATGCAGTATTCCATTCAATACTCTTAACAACTTTATCAATTTTGTTTAGTTCATTATCATAAAAATCTATATTATCTCTTGATAGTACTGCAAATTCTCTATCATTTAGGAAATAGAAGTCTTTAGTAAATGATAAAATAGCAGGAATATCAGAAGAAATATAATTTTCATCTAAACCTCTACCAATAACTAAAGGGCTATCTTGTCTTACGACAATCATATTGTCTGGATAATATTTGCATAAAATTTCTAAAGCAAAACTACCTTTTAAATCATCACAAGCTATTTTAACAGCTTTTAAGAAATCATTTTCTTTTTTGTAATAAAAATTAATTAAATTTGGAATAACCTCTGTATCAGTATCAGAAAGGAATGTGTATCCATTGTCTTCCAAAAATTTTCTTAAGTCATGATAATTTTCTATTATTCCATTATGCACAACAGCAAATAGTTTATCATTATCATAATGTGGATGAGAATTAATAGCAGAAGGTTTTCCATGTGTTGCCCATCTAGTATGACCAATACCGATAGTACCTTCTAAATCGTTTATTCCATCCATTGCATCAAGATTTGCAATTTTTCCTTTTTCTTTTATAACTTTTATGCCATCTTTTTCTACTGTGGCAATTCCTGCAGAGTCATAACCTCTGTATTCTAATCTAAGTAAACCATTAATTAAAATTGGTTTTGCCTTTTTGGTTCCTATATAACCAATAATTCCACACATAATATATTGTACCTCCTATTAAAAAATAGCCAAAAAGTAACAATATAGCTACACAATTAGATTTGTTCTACTATCACTAGTAGGTTTTGCTAATATTTATGGTAGTAGCGTACCACAGAGTACCCGCCGAAAATTTCGATTAGCTCTGACCTCGTCAACACAAAATGTGTCCTGGCGCTTTAAAATTGTCATTTATATAATATAAAATTTCCTCCTTTCAAATTATAATTATTTTGTAAACTTTTTGGCTTACGGTATTATATTATAATAAAATCGAAAAAGTATCAAGTCCTTAATAAAATTATAGGTATTGCTAAATTTAAGAAAAGAGTATAAAATAAACAAGTGTAACAAATAGTTTTAGGTTATTCAATCCTGAATGGGAGGAAAAAGTATGATAGTAAGGATGGATGATTTCTACCGGATTAGTTACAAAGGAAGAGAGTTTGATTTTAAAGTTTTAGAACTTAAAGAGTCCACACATATGTGTATCGTAGGAAGCGAGGAAAAGGTTCAGGAATTGATGGTTGAGTTTCTGAAACCCAAAGACGAATCTGATGAAGATTATTACTCAGCTTTGTTTAATGCCCTAAAAGAAGGATTAAGAAAGGGACATGTAGCCAAAATTTTTGGGAAAAATGTATTGGAAATTACCTTTTATTTTAATAAAGGGGTATTAATCCGTCTTTTTGCCAACAACATACGGGCAGAGCATGGCATTAGGGTAGCAGAAACAGCACTTTTCATGGATGGTAAACAGATCTATGAAGAGCTAGATAGATTGTTTTTAAAACTTAGTGAAAATAAAGATGATTTTTGGATTTGCTCAGATTTCTATGACAATGTGTGACAGAATTTAGTAGGGATACACCTCAGTGATGGGGTGTATTTCTGCATTTTATGAATATTGAAACAAGCATTAAACGATGGTATAATATATTGTATGATAATCATTTATTAACAAAATATGAAAAAGTTAATAAATAGGAGAGGTATTAAAATGCAGAATAATAAGTTTAATATAGAAGAGGAGATTAAAAAGTTACCATCTAAACCAGGTGTATATCTTATGCACGATAAAAATAATAATATTATATATGTTGGTAAAGCAATTTCCCTAAAAAGAAGAGTTACATCATATTTTAGGAAAACAAATAAAACTGAACGTATAAAAAAGATGGTGTCTTTAGTTGATTATTTCGAATATATAGTTGTAAATAACGAAGCAGAAGCATTAATTTTAGAATGTAATTTAATTAAAAAATATAGACCTAAATTTAATGTATTGCTAAAAGATGATAAAACATATCCATATATAAAAATTGATGTAAAATCAGATTTTCCAAATGTAATTATAACAAGAAGATTAATAAATGATGGATCAAAATATTTTGGTCCATATGCAAATCCAGGTGCTGCAAAAGAAATGGTTGATTTTATAAAAAGCAAGTATAAAATTAGACAATGTAGAAATTTTAAATCTACACAAAGACCATGCCTAAATTATCATATAAAAAAATGTTTTGCTCCATGTGTGGGATATATTTCTAAAGAAGACTATAGAAAACAGATTGATGAGATAATAGATTTATTAGATGGAAAGACAAGTAAAATAATAAAAGAACTTGGATTGCAAATGGAAGAGGCATCTAAAAAACTAGATTTTGAAAAGGCGGCATATTTAAGAGATAAAATGGTTGCAATCGAAAGAATTTCGGAAAAACAAAGGGTATCAAATATATCAGAAAATAATATAGATGTTATAGGAATTGCAAAAAATGATTTAGAAGTTTGTGTAGAGATATTTTTTGTAAGAGGAAGCAAAATGGTTGGCAGAGAATATTATTTCTTCCAAGATTTAGTTGATATGTCAGACAGCGAGATTTTATCAGGGTTTATAAAACAATATTATATGGATAATCCTAATTTACCAAATAAAATTATGATGAGATATGAGCCAGAAGATAAAGAAACGATAGAAGAATGGCTTTCTAATATTGCAAATCATAAGGTAGAAATAAAAACTCCGCAAAAAGGAGAAAAACTACGTTTTGTGGAAATGGCAGAAAATAATGCAGAAGTTACTTTAAAAAATAAATTTGAAGATAAAAATAGTCTATTGTTAGAATTAAAAGATGTATTAAAGATGGATAAAATACCAAGAAAAATTGAATGTTATGATATATCTAATATTTCAGGAACAAATATGGTTGCAGGAATGTGTGTAATGCAGAATGGTATTATAAAGAAGAATTTATCTAGAAGATTTAAGATAAAAACTGTTTATGGTCAAGATGATCCAAGATGTATGGAAGAAGTAATAGAAAGAAGATTAAAACATTCATTAAATGGAAAGAGTAGTGGCTTTGGAAATTTACCAGATGTAATATTTGTAGATGGGGGTATCACGCAAATTAGAGCTGCAAGAAGAGTAATTGATAAACTAAATGTAGATATAAAAATTTTTGGAATGGTAAAAAATGATAAACATAGAACCAGAGCTTTAATGGATGAAGATAGAAATGAAATAGAGATATCAGAGGAATTATTAAATTTGATTACAAAATTCCAAGATACAGTTCATGATACTGCAATTTCTTATCATAAAAAATTACGTGAGAAAGAAATGACTGAATCGGCTTTAGATAAGATTTCTGGAATAGGTGAGGTAAAGCGAAATTTATTATTAAAAAGATTTAAAACTGTTAGTAATATTAAAAATGCATCACCTGAAGAATTAATGACAGTAAAAGGAATAAATAGAGAATTAGCAATAAAAATAAAACAAGAATTACAATAATATAATAATAACTGCTTTCGTGAAGTATAGAGAGCAGTTTTTTTGTTAGACAAAATAGGGAAAAAATGGTATGATAATTATGTTTACAAGATGTTGAAAGGAGAAAGAATTATGAAAAGAGAGCGGTTAGGGTTTAAATTTGATGAGGGATTAATAGTAAAATCCCCAGAAACAGGGATCGCAGCAAAAGTGGAACTACAAAAAGACGGAACAGCTGTAGCTAGTCTTATGAAATGGACTGAAGAAATGGAATTGGAAATGCAAGCTAAGGAAGAAGAGGAAATCCCATCTAAAAAGAAAATAATAGCAGGAATGCTACTTTTTTATTTGGGACTAACAGGACTATTCATTTGTTTTTCAGGTGTTGTAGTTGGAATTATGTCAGGGGTGTTCTTTACTGCGACAACAGCATTTGAATTGTGGTGTTTATTGCCACAGGTTATTAATGCTTTTAAGCATAAAGAAGAAGCTCAGTATGCATACATATATAGAAAATTATATGCTTGCTATAATGCAGGACAAGAAATAAATAAAGAGAATATAAAAAATATATCAGTTAACCCAACTTATGAGTTTGGAAATAGGATTAATATTATAAATATTAGGAAGATTACTCTGGGAATTATTTTAACAGGTGTTATATTAATGACACGATATGTTAATATGATTATTATGATCCTAATTGATGTAGGAATATTAATAATTTATGTATGTTCTGCAAAAAATGAAAAGTTGTTAGAAAAATTGACTAAGATAAACGAGTTATTAGTGTATAGAAAGCCAACAGAAGAACAGATAGATATTGTTTTATTTGGTTTTCGGTACTTAAAAAAATGTGAAGAAACTTCAGATTTAATGAAGTGGTTCTACTGGCATTAATCTTTTCAAAGAATCTGCTTGATTAAACAAGCAATGAAAAAACAGTCATAAACCTAGATTAGGTATGGCTGTTTTTTCAAATTTGATAAAATTATAAATCTAAAAAGAAATCAAAAATACTCATTGTAATTAAATTATACAAAAAGGGATTTAAGGATCGTCCCCAAATCCCTCAATCTCGAAAGGGAAAAAAGGACCGTCCCCAGATCCCGATAGGATTGTCCCAAAATCCCTCAAATCTATAACAATATTCCAGCTTCTAGAGCTATTTTTATCATTTTTGTTAATCCTTGTTCACGTTCTTCTGGTGTTGCTTGTTTATTTATAAATTGTGAGTCTACAACTGTCATTAAACAAGCAGCTTTTTTATTTAAAAGTTTTGCATTGTAGAATAATGCAAATGCTTCCATTTCTGCTGCTATAGGATTTATATTTTTGGGAATTCTATTAAAGAATTTTTTAGGGTTTGTCATATAAAAATCTACAGCGTCTGTACAAACAGTATTTCCTTCTGTTACTTTTATATCAGAAATGTCAGCGACTTGTTTTATTATAGAATTAAGTTCTTTATTGCTAGAGCAAAGATGACAATCTTCATTATTAAAAGTAAGAGCATAATTACCTTCTGTATAAACATCATCTGCAAGTACAACATCAAATAAATCTAATTCTTTAATATATCCTCCGCAAGAACCAATTCTTATAATATTTTCTACATCATAAAATTTATATAATTCATATGAATAAATTCCAACACTTGGCATACCCATACCATGTGCCATAACAGAAATTCTTTTTCCTTTATATAAACCTGTATATGCTAACATATTTCTAACAGAATTAACTAATTTGGCATCTTCTAAAAAATTTTCTGCTATATATTTTGCACGTAAAGGATCTCCAGGCATAATAACAGTTTTTGCAAAGTCGCCAATTTCAGCTTCATTATGTGGTGTCATATATAAACCTCCTAAAATTAAATTTTATATTAGTATATCATATTATTAAAAAGTTATAATCTTGTGATATATAAATGTAACATAAAAGTAATATTATGGAAATATACAAATTAATGCAAAAAATGTATAATATTTGTAGAAAAAGCGAAAAAAGGAGAGATAAATATGTGGACATGTTTATATTTAAGCCATATAGTAGTAATCATAATGATTATAATAGCTATTTTAGGAATTATATATGGAATAAGTCAAAAAAAGATTAAAGTTTATCAAGTTATTGTTATATTCTTATTTTGTGTAATTTCAATGGCATTGGTTACAGGTGTAACATCAATGCAATGTATAGATGATTTAAATAGTGAAATAGACTATGTTACAGAAACTAGCAAAACTGATTATTGGACATATGATTCTACAGAAATGTCAATGGTAGATAGTTATACAGCTGGTTATACAAAATTAGTTGATTTAAAAACAGGAAATTTAGTAGCAGTTAAAGATGATGCTATTTCAACAGGAAAAGACATAATTGATTTAAGTAATAAAGAAGAAGCAGATGCTGCTTATCAGGAAATCGATATTCAAGAAGAATTAAATGCTACAGATGATTATTTAATTACTTTAGATTCAAAAGAATTTATAAAAGCAACAGATGATATTTACTATGTAACATATAATTATACATATACAAACTCAGAAGATGCAACTGAAGAAAAAGGAAAAGTATATTATATTGTAAATAGTGATAATCAAATGAAAACAATTGTTATGACAAGTATTAATAACGAAGACAAAGAAGTAGAATTTGAAGAAAGAGTATTAGAAATCATTAATACAATGGATTTATAAAAGGAGGTAAATTTCATGGTAATAGCATTAAATTTTGTTTTTGATATAATAGTAGCAATTTTAGTGTATGAATATTTTAAAAGAGATAAGAAAATTGAGGCTTTTGCTGCAGCTGTTATTATAAAGGTAGCATATTTCTTATCATCAACAGTAATTATGGGACAATTTAATTTTATAGGTTTCATAATTTATATATTAGTAATGATTTGTGTTGCTAGATTGTATATTATAATAGTGCAAGAAATATATAAGACAGAGCTACATCCAGTATTATTTATATTTGTTACAGCACTAATTGGAGCATTAATAATGTCATTAATAGGAGAAATCTTATACACAGTATTATTTAAATTAATAACATTATTTGCAGCTACTTTCCAATATACATTAGATAAAATTTCTTAAATACTTGAATGATAAAAATTAGTATGATAGAATGAAGAAAATTAATTAAGAATATGAGAGATTAAAAAAAAACCGATTTTGGCGATTTTTTAATCTCTCTTTTGTTTTTTAGAAAGGGGTTAATATATATGAATACTAAGTATATTTTTGTAACAGGAGGAGTTGTTTCTGGACTTGGAAAAGGTATAACAGCAGCATCATTAGGTAGGCTTTTGAAAAATAGAGGATATAAAGTAACTATCCAAAAATTTGATCCATATTTAAATGTAGATCCGGGAACAATGAGTCCATATGAACATGGAGAAGTATTTGTTACAGATGATGGAGCAGAAACAGATTTGGATTTAGGACATTATGAAAGATTTATAGATGAAAATTTAACTAAAGATTCTAGTATTACAATGGGAAAAATTTATTTAGAAGTATTAGAAAAAGAAAGAGAAGGAGAATATTTGGGAAAGACAGTACAAGTTATCCCACATGTAACAAATAAAATAAAGGAAAAAATATATAGTTTCGAAAATACAGATACTGATATAGTAATTACAGAAATAGGAGGAACTGTTGGAGATATAGAGGGGCTTTCTATAATAGAAGCAATAAGACAAGTGGGCTTAGAAAAAAATCCAGAAGATGTGCTATATATTCATGTTACACTACTTCCATATATAAGTGGCTCTAACGAGATAAAATCAAAACCAACTCAACATTCGGTTAAAGAATTACAATCTTATGGAATAAAACCGAACATATTAGTATGCAGAAGTGAAATAGATATACCAGATTCTATAAGAGAAAAACTAGCGTTGTTCTGTAATGTAAGAAAAGAAAATGTAATCCAAAATAAAACAGTAAAATGTTTATATGAAGTACCACTTATGCTAGAAAGAGAAGGATTAGGAAGGGCTGTTTGCAACCAACTAAGATTAGATAACTATATTCCAGACAATTCTGAATGGCAAGAAATGATAAATAAGATAGAAAATATAAAAGATAAAACAGTAAAAATTGCAATTGTAGGAAAATATACTAAATTAGAAGATTCATATATATCAGTAATAGAAAGTTTAACACATGCAGGTTATGCAAATAATGTAAAAGTAAAAGTAGATTTAATAGATTCAGAAAAATTAAATAAAGATAATGTAGAAGAAAAATTAAAAGGATATGACGGAATTGTAGTTCCGGGAGGATTTGGAAATAGAGGAATAGAAGGAATGATAACAGCAATTGAATATGTTAGAGAAAACAATATTCCATTTTTAGGAATTTGTTTGGGAATGCAGATGGCAGTTGTAGAATTTGCAAGAAATGTATTAAAGTTAGAAGATGTGAATTCAGAAGAGTTTAATGAAAATGCTAAAAATAAAGTTATACATATAATGGATGAACAAAAGGAAGTTAAGAAAAAAGGTGGAACAATGAGACTTGGTGCATATCCTTGTTTATTAAAGGAAAATACTAAAGTAAAAGAATTATATGAGAAAGAAAATATTTTCGAAAGACATAGACATCGCTTTGAGTATAACAATGAATATAAAGAAATGCTAGAAAATGCAGGCTTAATATGTTCTGGAATTTCACCAAATGGAGAATTAGTAGAAATAGTAGAATATAAAAAACATCCATTTTTTATTGGTGTTCAATTCCATCCAGAACTAAAATCAAGACCAAATAGACCAGCACCAGTATTTGTCGGACTAATAAAAGCAGCAAAAGAAATTGATTAGAAGACGTTCCTGTTTGGAAAATGAGGTAAAGTAAAAGAAAATAAGATAAAGGCTAGAGCAAATTCTAGTCTTTATTAAATATAAAAATTGGTTATAAAAAAGTGAGATTATTAATAAAATTAATAATGAAAACTTGCTTAAAAACAGAAATGTGAATTTTATGTGAAAATTAGCAAACATACTTGACAAGTGCTAAAAAAAGGTATAAATTATTAGCAGTCACAAAGAAAGAGTGCTAATAATCATATATAGGAGGTAATGTGTAATGATAAAACCATTAGCAGACAGAGTATTATTAAAAATGGAAGAAGAAGAGGAAAAAACAAAAAGCGGAATTATTTTATCAACATCAGCAAAGGAAAAACCACAAACTGCAAAAGTTATAGAGGTTGGTCCTGGCGAAAAAATTGATGGTAAATTAGAAGAGATGTATGTAAAAAAAGGAGATAGAGTAATAATAAACACATACTCAGGCTCAGATGTTAAATATGAAGGCGAAGAATATAAGATTGTAAGACAATCAGATATTCTAGCTGTTGTAGAATAATAGAAAAGAAAGGTTGGTAATTTACTATGGCAAAGGAAATTAAATTTGGTGAAGATGCAAGAAAATCATTATTAAATGGTGTAAATAAATTAGCAGATACAGTAAAGGTTACATTAGGACCAAAAGGAAGAAATGTAGTTCTAGATAAAGGATTTGGTTCTCCATTAATAACAAATGATGGTGTAACAATAGCGAAAGAAATAGAATTAGATGACGCTTTCGAAAATATGGGAGCAAAACTTGTAAAAGAAGTTTCTACAAAAACAAATGATGTTGCAGGAGATGGAACAACTACAGCAACTGTTTTAGCACAAGCTATGGTAAAAGAAGGTGTTAAGAATGTTGCAGCTGGTGGAGATCCAATGGCAATAAAAAGAGGTATGGATAAAGCAACAGCAAAAGCTGTAGAAGAAATAAAGAAAATAAGTGTTGCAGTAAGTGGAAAAGATGATATTGCAAGAGTTGCAAGCGTATCATCAGATAATGAAGAAGTAGGAAACCTAATTGCAGAAGCAATGGAAAAAGTATCTAATGATGGTGTTATAACAATAGAAGAATCAAAAACATCTGATACAGCAGTTAATGTAGTAGAAGGTATGCAATTTGATAAAGGATATATCTCTCCATATATGGTAACAGATACAGAAAAAATGGAAGCTGTTTTAGATAATCCATATATTTTAATTACAGATAAGAAAATAAGTAATATCCAAGAAATATTACCATTATTAGAAAATTTAATGCAACAATCTGCAAAATTAGTTATTATCTGTGATGATATGGAAAATGAAGCATTATCTACATTAGTACTTAATAAATTAAGAGGTGTATTAAATGTAGTTGCTGTTAAAGCTCCTGGATATGGTGATAGAAGAAAAGAAATGTTACAAGATATAGCTATCTTAACAGGTGGAGAAGTTATAACAGGTGATTTAGGATTAGAATTAAAAGATACAAGAATTGATCAATTAGGAAGAGCAAAACAGGTTAAAGTTCAAAAAGAAAATACAATAATTGTTGATGGAATGGGAGATAAACAGCAAATAGCAGATAGAATTGGACAATTAAAAGCTCAAATAAATGAAGAAAAGAGCGATTTTGATAGAGAAAAGCTACAAGAAAGATTAGCTAAAATTGCTGGTGGTGTAGCTGTAATAGAAGTTGGAGCTGCAACAGAAATAGAAATGAAAGATAAAAAACTAAGAATAGAAGATGCCTTATCTGCAACTAAAGCAGCAGTTGAAGAAGGTATTGTTGCAGGTGGTGGAACAACATATGTAGATATTATTCCAGAAGTTAGCAAATTTGTTGATACATTAGAAGGAGACGAAAAATTAGGAGCTTCAATAGTTCTTAAAGCATTAGAAGAACCAGCAAAACAAATAGCTAGAAATGCAGGCTTAGAACCAGCAGTTATAGTAGAAGAAGTTAAAAAATCAGCTAAAGGTGTTGGATTTAATGCAAGAGCTGAAAAATATGAAGATATGAAAAAAGCAGGTGTAGTTGATCCAACTAAAGTTACAAGAAGTGCTTTACAAAATGCTGAAAGTATAGCTTCTATGATATTAACAACAGAAAGCCTAGTAGCAGATAAAAAAGAAGAAAAATGTAACTGTGGTGGAGGAGCAAATACAGGAATGCCAGACATGGGAGGAATGTATTAATAAAAAAAGTGAAAAGGGATTTTGGGGACGTTCCTTAAATCCCTTTTTTAGGCTAAAAATAGCCAAATAATTGAAAAAAGTTACATTAGGTTGGATTATTTCTAAATAACATGTGTTCGAGTAGGCTAGGAACTTCTAGTCTGCTCGAACCAGTTATTGGCATAAAGGAGAGGTCGCACAAAACAAAACAGGCTGAGGAGAATTTCTCAGCCTGTTTTGTTTCGTATTTAAACTAGCAACATCCGTTTCTTCTATTTCCACCACATAAGCAGAATATTATAATTAATAGTATTATCCATGTGCAGCAATCATCTCCAAAACCGAAACCACATCCACAGCCTCTATTTTCTGGCATATCAATCCCTCCTTTCAAATTGCATAAGTATAACTGTTAAAAAATATTAAAACAGCAAGCTTGTTAGCAACCGCATGGGTCACATGGTGTGTCACATCCACATCCAGAATTTCTACTATTTCCACAACCGCAGAAAAGTATTAAGAAAAGAATGATGAACCATAATAAATCATTATTACAACACATAAATATTACCTCCCTTTTCTTTTAACCTTAAGTTTTTCCTTAGTATGATATATCTTATTCGGAATATATCTATTGTGTTACTAAAAAAATAATGATATAATTTCTGGCAGAATGGTAGTGTATATAGGAAAAGGAGAAAAAATATATGGGTAATATTGTTTTATTAGATGAATTAACAATAAATAAAATAGCAGCAGGTGAAGTTATAGAAAGACCAGCATCTGTAGTAAAAGAAATGGTAGAAAACTCAATAGATGCAGGAGCAACATCTATAACTGTAGAAATAAAAAATGGAGGAATATCTTTTATACGAATAACAGATAATGGTAAAGGCATTGCAAAAGACGATACAGAGATTGCTTTCGAAAGACATGCAACAAGCAAAATAAGACAAGCAAGTGATATAGAGACAATTCACTCTATGGGGTTTAGAGGTGAAGCATTAGCAAGTATTGCAGCTGTTGCAAATGTAGAACTAATAACAAAGACAGCAAATGATGAAATAGGAACAAGACTAGTAGTAGAAGCAGGAAAAGTATTAGAACACGAAGAAATTGGATGTAAAACAGGAACATCAATAACAGTAAGAAATTTATTCTTTAATACACCAGTTAGATATAAATTTTTAAAGAAAGATTTTACAGAATCAGGTTATATAGAAGATGCTATTACAAGACTTGCATTAGTAAATCCAAACATTGCATTCAAACTAATTAATACAGGAAAAACTATTATACAAACAGCTGGAAATGGAGATATCCAAGCAGTTATATATGGTATATACGGTAAAAATATTGCGGAAAATGTGTTAAAAGTAGATTATACATACGAAGATATACATATTTCAGGTGTTATAGGAAAACCAGAAATAGCAAGATCAAATAGGTCAAACCAATTATTCTTTGTAAACAATAGATATGTAAAAGACAAAACTTTATCAGGAGCAATAGAAAAAGGATTTAAAGGACTACTTACAATAGGAAAATATGCATTTTCGATTTTAAATATAGAAATGGATCCTTCAAAAGTAGATGTAAATGTGCATCCTGCAAAATTGGAAGTTAGATTTTCTGACGAGTCAAAAATATTTAAGTCTGTATATCATGCAGTAAATGATACACTATTAAAAAATGATTTAATAAAAAATTCAGATAGAGGAGAAGAAAAAAATAATTTAGGAACTACTTCATTATTTGGAAACAGAAGTACAATAGGAGCAGAAATTAATAATAATAGGTTTAATAGTTTATTAGAATTACAAAGAAAAATAAAAGAAGATTTAGAAAAGAGTAAGAAAGATATAAATTATAATCCATTTAAAAAGGAAGAAGAGGAAAAAGAAGAAATTAATAAGACAGAAGAAACAAAAACAATAGTTACAACTAATCCAGTAGAAGAAACTACACATGTAGAAACAGAACCAAAAGTAGAAAATACTAATAATAGTGTTAAAACAGAAGAAGTGGTAACTGAGCCTAAAGAAGATAAAAAATTAGACATAAAAGAATTAGAAGAAGCTAGTAAAGAGATAGACAAACAAATTGAAAATTTAACAAATAATAATATAAAAGAAGAAGAGAAAAAAGAAAGTTTTGACGAAATGTATTTTAAAATTTTTGGTACAAAACCACCAAAAATAGAAGATGATAATCAAAAACAAGAACCACAAGCAATTACCAAAGAAGACAATACAACTTTATTTGATAATATAGAAGATGACTATAAATATAAACAACAATATAAATTTATAGGAATAGTATTTAATACATACATTATCTTTGAGATGGATGATGAAATGTATATAATGGATCAACATGCTGCACATGAAAGAATTATGTTTGAAAAGGTAAAAAAGAATTTCTATGCAGAAGAAGAAAAAGATTCACAATTAATGATTTTGCCAGACATAATAACTTTAACACATAAAGAAATGGACATTGCTAAAGAAAATATGGAACTATTTAGAAAAGCAGGATTTATAATAGAAGAATTCGGAGACAATACTATAAAAATTTCTGGAACACCAAGTATATGTTTAGATCTTAATACAAGAGATTTATTCTTAGAAACTTTAGATGAAATAAATTCTGTTTCTAGAACTGCAAAACAAGAAATTGAAAATAAATTTTTAGCAACAATTGCATGTAAAGCAGCTGTAAAAGCGCATATGGTTTTAACAAAAGAAGAGGTAGAAAGTTTAATGGATGAATTATTAAAATTAACAAATCCATTTACTTGTCCACATGGTAGACCAACTGTTATAAAGATGTCTAAATATGAAATAGAAAGAAAATTTGAAAGAAAATAAGATGGAGGAAAACGTGGAAGAGGCAATATCAAAAAAAGATGTTATAGTAATAGGAGGACCAACTGCTTCAGGAAAAACTGGATTATCTATAGAACTTGCAAAAAGAATAAATGGACAAATTGTATCTGCAGATTCTATGCAAATATATAAAGATATGGATATTGGAACAGCTAAAGTTACAAAAGAAGAAATGCAGGGTGTAAAACATTATATGATTGATATTGTTTCTCCAGATGAGAGATATTCGGTTGCAGATTTCAAAGCAGATGCAGAAAATGCAATTGAAGAGATAATAAAAAATGGATATACACCTATAGTAGTAGGAGGAACAGGATTATATATAAATAGTCTAATATATAATATTAATTACCCAGAATTAGAATTCGATAAAGAATACAGAGAATTTTTAGAAGAAAAAGCTAGAACAGAAGGTTTAGAAAAATTATATGAACAAGCAGAAAAAATAGACAAAGAAGCTACTTCTAAAATTAGCCCAAATGATAGAAAGAGAATATTAAGGATATTAGAAATATATAATCAAACAGGAAAAACTAAAACAGAACTTGAAAAAATTTCAAGAGCAGAACCACCAAAATATAATTATAAAGTATTTGCAATAAATTATGATAGAAGTAAATTGTATGATAGAATAAACCTTAGAGTAGATAAAATGATAGAACAGGGACTTATTCAAGAAGTTAAAAATATAAAAGAAAAGTATAACGAATTCCCTACAGCTATGCAGGGACTAGGATATAAAGAAGTTGTCCAATACTTAGAAAATAAATGTACATATGAAGAAATGGTGGAAAAAATAAAACAAGAAAGTAGAAGATATGCTAAAAGGCAAATTACATGGTTTAAAGCAATAAAAGAACTGATTTGGTTAGATGCAGAAGATGGAATCGAAAAGAACATAGAAATTATCTTGGAGGAGATAAATTGAAAGAAAAAATAGAAGGCAAAAGAAAAACAAATAAAATAAAAATTGTTTTTATAGTTATATTAGTTGTAGCAGTGCTAATATATGCTGGGTATACAGCTTGGCAATTATTTGCACATCCAACAGATGTATTTTTGGTAGAACAGGGTTCTATTTCAGAAGAAATAAAAGCAGAAGGGTATATAATAAGAGATGAAACCAAAGTGCAAGGTAACAACTATAAAAATGGTATAGTTCAGATAAAAGCAGAAGGAGAAAAGTGTGCAAAAGACGAAAATATTTTTAGATATTATTCAACAGGAGAAGATGAACTTATACAAAAAATCCAAGAACTAGATGAAAAGATAGATGAAGCACAAAAAAGTGATACTACATCAATACTTCCTGGTGATATAAAATTATTGGATGAAGAAATAGAATTAAGATTGAAAGAAATTTCTAAAAATAATAATATTCAAAAAATTGCTGAATATAAAAAAGAGATAGAAAACTATATACTTAAAAAAACAAATATTGTTGGAGAAAATAGTAAGGCAGGTTCTTATTTAAATAATTTGATACAGGAAAGAAAGAATTATGAGAATCAATTAAACTCTGGTAGTGAATATATAAAAGCTCCAATGAGTGGAGTAGTATCATATAAAGTAGATGGATTAGAAGATGTTTTAACACCAGATGATTTTAGTAGTTATAACAGATCTTTCTTCGAAGGTTTAAATTTAAAAACAGGTCAAACAGTTGCTACAAATACTGAATGTGGAAAAGTTGTAAATAATTATGAATGTTACATTGCGACGATTATAAAAAAAGAGCAATTACATGACATAGAACAAGGAGATAAATTAAATTTACGTCTATCAAATGGAGATGAAATATCTAGCAGTGTTGAATATGCTATGGAACAAACAGATGATGATGTTTTAGTTGTTTTTAAAATAAGCAAAGATGTAGAAAAATTAATAAGTAATAGAAAGATTTCGTTTGATATTATATTCTGGCAATATTCAGGATATAAAGTACCTAACACAGCTATTATAAAGGAAAATGATTTAGCATATGTAGTTAGAAATAGAGCAGGATATTTAACAAGAGTTCTTGTAAAAGTAGAAAAAGAAAATGATAGCTATTCAATAATAGATAACTATAGTTCTGATGAACTAAAGGAAATGGGATATAATTCATCAGAATTAAATGTTAGTACAAAAATAAATATGTATGATGAAATACAAACAATAGCAAATCCAGAAATAAAATAATATTACAATAATATTACAATAATGTTAAAAATGAATTACAAAAATAAAAAACTATTGACAATAATTAAAAAAAGTTAGATACTATATGCAAATACCAACAAAGGAGAAATATTAGGAGGTTTTTTTAATGGCAGGAGCTATAATGAACAAAGTATGGGATTTATTTGGAATGGATACAGAAAGAGACGCAGAAGAAGTAGAAGAAAAAACATATGATAACAATGATTACGATACATATGATGGATATGATGAAGAAGAAAATGATGAAATAGAAGATAGAAGAATTTTTGGAAAGAGAAACAAAGAAAAAGTTGTTTCTATGCCACAAACTCAACAAATAAAAATGGTAATTTCACAACCTACAACATTTGATCAATCAGAAGAAATATGTGAATTTTTAAAAGAGAAAAAATCAGTAATTGTAAACTTAGAATATGTAAATAAAGATGTTGCAAGAAGAATTGTAGACTTTATTAGTGGTGGAGTTTTTGCTCTAGATGGACACATTCAAAAAGTTTCAAATTCAATATTCTTAATAGCACCTTACAATTATGAAATTACAAATGAAATGGCAAGAGAAGAAATATCAAATAAATTATCAGTATCTTGGTTAAAAAATAATACAAAGAACTAAATATAAGCACGTATAATCGTGCTTATATTAAGGTTGAATAAATAAATAATAGACAAAAGGAGGCGTAGCAATATGCTTACACCATTAGATATAGAAAATAAAAAGTTCTCTAAACAAATGGTTAATGGTTACAGTGTAGAAGAAGTAGATGACTTTTTAGATGAATTAACTAAAGATTATGGAAAAGCTTATAAAGAAAGTACAGAAGCTAAAAAGACAATAGATGAATTAACACAAAGTTTAGCTCATTATAAAAATATAGAAGAAACTATACAAAGTACTTTAGTTATGGCTCAATCAACAGCAGAAGATGTAAAAAATGTAGCAAGACAACAAGCAGAACAAATCGTAAAAGATGCAAAAGGAAATGCACAAAAAGAGGCTGATGGTTTAGTACAAGAAATAAACATGAAGAAAAAAGAATTAGACGATCTAAAAAAACAATTTGATGTATATAAAGCTAAAATGGAAGCTTTATTAATATCTCAATTAGAATTATTAAAAGATATAAATAAAGAAGAAGAATAAATTTATAGCACAACTAAAGACAAGTTTTACTATTATTTGTAAAATTTGTCTTTTATTGGCTTTATTACAGAACTATTAAATGTATGTTACAATTATATTAATAATATTGACATATCTTTAATATTTAATAAAATATATGGTGTAAAGAGGTATTATGAGAATTATAGGCGGATTAGCAAGAGGAACAAAATTATATACTTTAGAGGGTTTGAATACTAGACCAACTTTGGATAAAGTTAGAGAAGCGATATTTAATATTTTACAAAATAACATAAGAGATACAGTTGTGTTAGATTTGTTCGCTGGTAGTGGAGCAGTTGGGTTAGAGAGCATAAGTAGAGGAGCAAAAAAGGCTATATTATGTGATAATAATAAACAAGCTATTCAAATTATAAATAAAAATGCTCAAAAAATGAGAGTAGAAGATAAAGTACAAATTCTGTGTATAGATTACGAAAATTTCTTAAGTAATACACAGGAAAAGTTTGATTTTATTTATATAGACCCACCATATAATACCGATTATATTAGCAATAGTATTAAGTTAATAAATGATAGAAATTTATTAGCAGAAGAGGGAATTATTATTGCAGAAACAGATGAAGAAGAACGAGTAAAAGACGAAATTGATAAATTGAAAACAAGTATAAATATTTATGATACTAGAAAATATGGTAGAGCAAGGTTAATATTTATGCGAAAGGAGTAGACAAATGGAGATTTTCACATTATTAGAGACCCTAGAGGAAATACTAGAACAAAGTAAGAAACTTCCATTTACAGATAAAGCAGTTGTTGATAAGGAAGCTATATTAGAAGTTATAAAAGAAATAAGACTAAAACTTCCAGACGAATTAAAACAAGCAAAATGGATTAAAGAAGAGAGACAAAGAATATTAACTGAAGCTCAAAAAGAAGCGAATGACATTGTAAAAGAGGCAGAAACAAGAATTATTTCTATGATTGATGAACATGAAATTACTAAAAAAGCATATGAACAAAAAGCACAAATAATAGAAACTGCAAATGAAATGTCAAGGGAGATATCACAAGGAACAAAAGAATATGCTGATAATGTCTTAGGAAGTATTCAAACAGCATTAGAAGATGCATTAAAAGTTATACAAAATAATAGAAAAGAATTAAAATAAATTGGAAGTCAGAGGTCGGTATGTATTTTTTTACTAGATGATACAGACATCTGACCTTTTTTTGTATATATTTGTATATAGTAGAAATCGGAGGGAATGTAATGGCAAAAGCAAGAAGAGCAAAAAGTACTAGAAGAACATCAACTAGTAGAACTAATTCTAGAAGTACTACAAGAACAAGAAAGAAGAAAAATAATATAGATAAAAATTTAGTAGTTGTTGTAATGATAATAACAAGTTTATTACTTTGTGTCTTAATATATGCACAGTCAGGATGGATTGGTGAACATTTAAGCCCTGTGCTTGGAGGTATAATGGGATGGATAAAATATATTATACCTGTTGGAACATTAGCAATGGCGATTAAGATTGCTGTTGATGACAAAGAATATTTAAGCAAAAAAATTGTAAATTATATTATATTTTTAGTGTGTATTGCAGCAACTATGGTAATCGTAGAAATAAACAAAGGAACTTTATCAATAAATCTTGATTTTTCTACTTTTTTAGAAGAAGCTTATGACTTAGGAACACAAAATGTTGCAGGTGGAGTTATTGGAGCTATAATTGCAATGCCAGTATGTAAATTACTAGGAACAATCGGAGGAATTATACTATTAGTAGGAATTGCACTAATCACATTAATTAATTTATTTGAAATAAAACCAGCAGAAATAATTAGAGACTTCTTCGAAAGAATGAAAGAAAGAAGAGAGTATGAAGACGATGATGAAGATGATGAGGACGAAGAAGAGCTAGAAGACCAAAAAAGTGTATTAATAGAAAAGAAGAAAGATAAAGTAAAGAATAAGAAAAATAAGAAGGAAAAAGCAGAAGAGAAGGAAGAAAAAGAAGAAATTCCAATAGAAGAGCAAATAACAATTAATTTAAATGAAACAGAACCAAAGAAGAAAAAATTAAATCATGGTAAGGAAGAAAGTAATACAGGAACAAAAGAAAATAAACCAAATCAAATAGAAGCAAATTTATTTAAACAAGAACAAGAAAAGAAAGAAGAAAAGACAAAAGAGGTATTAGTATTAGAACATGGCTTAACAGAAGAAGAAGAAAACTATGAATTCCCACCAATCGAATTACTTAGTGAAGGCGAAGGAAGAGTATTTAAAGGTGGAAAAAAGGCATTAACAGATACTGCGGCAAAACTACAAAAAACTTTATATAGTTTTGGGGTATCTGCGAAAGTAGAAAATGTTTCTGTTGGACCTGCTATAACAAGATATGAAGTAAAACCAGCAGAAGGTGTCAGAGTAAACAAAATTGCAAATCTTGCAGATGATATTGCATTAAGTTTAGCAGCAGAGAGCATAAGAATAGAAGCTCCAATTCCTGGTAAACAAGCTGTTGGAATAGAAATTCCAAATAAGGAAAATGAAGTAGTACATTTAAGGGATATTATAGAAACAGAAGAATTTGTAAATCATAAATCAAAACTAGCATTAGCATTAGGAAAGAATGTTGGTGGAGAGGCTGTTATTGCAGATGTTGCAAAAATGCCACATGTTTTAATAGCTGGAAGTACAGGTTCTGGAAAGAGTGTTTGTATAAATACATTAATTACAAGTATATTGTATAAAGCAAAACCAAATGAAGTAAAACTATTAATGGTAGACCCTAAAGTTGTTGAATTATCTGTATATAATGGAATTCCGCATTTACTAATTCCAGTAGTAACAGATCCAAAAAAGGCTGCAGGAGCTTTAGCATGGGCTGTTCAAGAGATGGTAAATAGATATAGTCTTTTTGCAAACAAAGGTGTAAGAGACATAAAAGGATATAATGCAGCAATAGAAAAAGAAGGAGGAACAGGTAAACTACCACAAATAGTAATAATAATAGATGAGCTTGCAGATTTAATGATGGTTGCAGCAAAAGATGTAGAAGATGCAATTTGTAGATTAGCACAAATGGCAAGAGCTGCAGGAATGCATTTAGTAATAGCAACTCAAAGACCATCTGTTGATGTTATTACAGGTATAATAAAAGCAAATATTCCATCAAGAATAGCATTTGCTGTTTCATCACAAGTGGACTCTAGAACAATATTAGATTCAGTAGGTGCAGAGAAATTATTAGGTAAAGGAGATATGCTATTTTATCCATCTGGTGCATCAAAACCAACAAGAGTTCAAGGATCATTTGTATCTGATGGGGAAGTTGAGAAAATAGTAGATTTCTTGAAATTTAATGGTGGAGAAGCTAAATATAATGAAGATATTATTGAAAGTATAGAAAAAGCGAATAGTACCGAACAAGAACTTGACAGAATGGAAGAGGAGGATGACACAGATCCATTATTAATGGAAGCAATAGACACTGTTGTAGAAACCGGACAAGCTTCAACATCTTTTATTCAAAGAAGATTTAAGGTTGGATATGCAAGAGCTGGTAGAATAATTGACCAAATGGAAGAAAGAGGAATCATTTCTGGATACCAAGGAAGTAAACCAAGAGAGGTTTTAATTACAAAAGAAAGATTAGACGAATTAAAAATGGGAACTACTCCAGATGAAAATACGTAGAAAGGTGGAAAAATATGCCAAAAGAAAAAATTTTTTCTAAGCTAAAATATAAAGATTATAATAATTTGTTAGAGCAGGTTTTAGAGAAAAAAGATTTTTCTAGTACTGGTAAAAACTTGATATTAAGTGTTTTATATAAAATGGAAACAAATTATAATGATTATAAAACAGTTAAAAGAGATATTACAGCTAAAGAAGAGATTTTAACTGATTTTATAAATCTTGTAAAAGAATATTGTAATAGTTTAATTGTTATAAAACCAGAAAGTAAAAGAAGTTCATTGCTAAGTAATACTGAATCTAAATATATTGCAAATTTAGATAAAAAAGAATTAGAGGTATTTCCAAATGAAAAATATATTTTAGAAGGTCTTTATAGTTTATATAATAATAATGCCATGGTAAATGATAAGTATGGCATACTAAAAGACGCTATTATGGAAATTTTTATACATGGAAATTCTAGCAATAATATTGAACTTTTAAGAGATTTTAATGGGTTTGCATGGTATGTTGCAAAAAATGAATTTGAAGATACATATGCCAACTTGATTTTTCAGGATATTAGAATAATTGCAGGAAATGATTTGTTAAAAGATTGGGTATATAACAAGGACAATGATAAAGATTATATAGAAGAACTAAAAAAAGAATTAAACAGAAGATATGATAAAGAAATGGCAGAGCCTTTATTTAACCAGTTAATAATAACTATCCTAAAGATATATTATGAAAGACATCCTGAAACAAAAAAAGAATTAAAGGCAAAGGAAGAAGAACCACAAGATATCAGAAGATATATTGAAGAAATATCTAAGGATAAGAAAAAAATATTAAAAAAGGTAGAAAATTTAGATAGAATTATAAATGATTCAGAAAAATTAGAAGAAGAATTAGTAGCAAGAAAAGAAGCTGGTGAGAGCTTAAAAGATAAGCTACAGTTAAAAGAACTTTTAATTGCCGAAAGACAAAATTGTATGAATAAAATAATGGCATATAATAAGAATATAGATCCAAGACAATTGCTAAAGAAAACTAAAAAAAGTACAACTACAAAAGTACAACTTCTAGATTATCAAGAGATTGCCGAAAGTAGAACTACAGCTTTAGAAGAATTAGTTAATTTGCAGAAAATGTTTTTAAAGGGATACAAAATATTAGCCGAAAAATTAGTAGGAAAAAAAGATGTATTAGAGTTGCTTTATGAATTTAGATATTACAATTTGATTCCAATTACTTCTGAAGAATTATTAAAAGATAATGAAGAATTAAAAGAAGATATAGATAATATGAGAATGTTTTTAATAGATAAAGCAATGGAAGAAAAAATTATAAATTCAGTTAATTCTAATAAATATATAAACAATGAAATTTTAAAAAATATATTTTCTTTAAGAATAATTAATTTGGAAAATGCAGAAGTGAATGTTCAAAAAATTCCAGAGGGAATAAGGGTGAATTATTTAGATGGAGATGTCGAAGAAACTTCAAAAGACATTATTATTTCAAAAGACATAGGAAAGTATAAAATAAAGGAAAAGAAAAAAATAAAAATATTTTCATAAGGAGGAAAAGCATGAAAATAACTTTTTTAGGTGCTACTAAAACTGTAACAGGTTCTAATTTTTTAGTAGAAGGTGCAGGAAAAAAATTCTTAGTTGATTGTGGTTTATTTCAAGGTAAAGCAACAGAAGAGTTAGAAAATGAAGAGCCATTCGAATTTGATATTAATAGTATAGATTTTATGTTATTAACACATGCACATATTGATCACTCAGGAAGAATACCAAAATTATATAAAGAAGGATATAGAAACGATATTATTGCAACAAAAGCTACTTGTGACTTATGCTCTATAATGTTACCTGATAGTGGTCACATACAAGAAATGGAAATTACCTGGCAAAATAAAAAAAGAATAAGAAAAGGCGAAGAGGAATTAGAGCCTCTTTATACCGCAGAGGAAGCAGCAAGATCATTAGAATTATTTAAGCCTGTAAAATATGATGAAATAATAGAAATAGATGAAAATATACACATAAGATTTAATGATGCTGGTCATATGCTTGGTTCTTCAACAATTGAAGTATGGATAAATGAAAATGGCAAAGAAGAAAAAGTTGTATTTTCTGGGGATTTAGGAAACAATGATATTCCATTATTAAGTGAACCTACAATGATAGAAGACACAGATTATTTAGTTATGGAATCAACATATGGTAGTAGATTACATATGAGAAATGATGATAAAGCAGAATTATTCTTAGACATAGTTTCTGAAACTTTAGAACAAGGTGGAACAGTTGTTATACCATCATTTGCAGTTGGTAGAACTCAAGAAATATTGTTTGAAATAAATAAGTTAAAAGACAAAAGAGATGATGAAGAATTTAGGAAAAAATATGAAGAATTAATGAGAGTGCCAGTATATGTAGATAGTCCGCTTGCAATATCTGCAACAGAAGTATTTGAAGAAAATATGGACTTGTTTGACGAAGAAACAAAAGCATATATTCAAAAAGGAAATAATCCATTAGAGTTCCCAGGGTTAAAATTTACACGTACAGTAGAAGAATCAAAAGCTTTAAATGAAAGTGATGAATCATGTATTATAATTTCTGCTAGTGGAATGTGTGATGTGGGTAGAATAAAACATCATTTAAAACATAATATTTGGAATCCTAAAAATACTATTTTATTTGTAGGGTATCAAGCTCCAGGTACATTAGGATATAGTATTGTTAATGGAGCTAAAAAGATAAAACTATTTGGTGAGGAAGTTGCGGTAAATGCAAGAATAGAATATATAGAAGGATATTCTGGACACGCAGACCAAGAAGGTTTACTAAACTTTATATATTCATTCTTAAAGAAACCAAAACATATCTTCTTATTACATGGAGAACCAGAAGGACAAGAGGTATTAAAAAATAAAATATTAGAGACTACAAATTTACCAGTTTCTATTCCAAGTTTTGGAGAAACATATGAGCTTACAGATACAGATGTAAGACTAATAGGAAGATATAGGAGACCAGAAAAAGAATATAATAAATTTACAAAACTTGCAATTATAGACAGATTAAATGCATTAAAAGAGAAAATTAATGATATGGAAGATATAGTAAATGATGAATTAACAGATCAAGATATACAAGAGGGAAGATTAGATAGTCTAAGTGAGAAAATTAAGGACTTACAAAGACAAATTAATAGAATTGTTAATAAATAAAGGAGAATACAAATGAAAAGAAAATACTTAAATGATGCTTTCATAGGAAATAGAAAAATGATTGCTAGTGTATCAGAAAAAGGAGAGCTATTAAGATTAAGCTATCCAACAGCAGATTATAGGCAGTTTATAGATTATTATGAAACTGGTGTAAAAATAAATGATTCTGCGCTAATTAGACTTCATGATGATATAAATAATGTATATAACCAATACTATTCTACAGATACAAATGTATTAAACACGGAAATAGAAAATACATATTTTAAACTTAATATGAAACAAGAAGATTTTATTCCAATGAAAAAGGATGTAGTAATAAGAAGATATACATTTACAAATTATAATAAAATAGATTTGAATGTTAAATTTTTAATAGATTCAAAATTGTTTTCAAATTTAAATAATATGGTTGGAGCTAGAATATGTGACAATGCTATGATTCAATATAGTCATGATTTCGCTATGACAACATTTTCTAACATGCCAATATACAGTTATCAATTAAACAATGTAGAAGAAAGCATTTCTTCTGGAGTAATCGGAGATAAAGATTATATTGCAATGTCTAATCATTCTGCAATAGCTTATGATATTGGAGTATTAAGACCAGGAGAAACCAAAGAGTTTAATGTATACATATATATAAATAAAAATTATAAAGTTGATGTATTAGATGATTTAATAAAAGAAATAGACCAAATTAAACAATATGATACATTAAAATTAATGATGGATACTAAAGCATATTGGCGCAAGTATGTAAAAAAACATGATTTGATTAAATTAAAAGATTATGATGAATTATATACTGCCAAAATACAGAAAATCTTAAGAAGAACTATTTTATTATTTCCATTGCTAGTTAATGAGGAAACAGGAGGAATAATTGCTGCATTAGAAGTTGACGAGGAAAAAGATTTATGTGGTAGATATGCATATTGTTGGCCAAGAGATGCTGTTACTATTTCCCAAGCATTAGATATGGTAGGCATGTATAAAGATGCAGATAATTTCTATAATATTTTCTTAAGGAAAACCCAAAGCCAAAACGGAATGTGGGAACAACGTTTTTATACAGATGGAAGACTTGCTCCTTGTTGGGGATACCAAATAGATGAAACAGGAAGTGTAGTGGCAGGATTATACCAACACTTTAAAATAAAAGAATTTAGACTTAAAGAAAGAGATATAAATTTATTAAAAGATAATTTAACTATGTGTGAAAATGCAATTGAGTTCTTAAAAAAATATATGGATCACTTGCTAAGCAGAGGCGAAGAAAAAGAAGCTGAAATAGATACTAAGTACAGCTATTTAGATAGAAGCCAGATATATAAACATGTAAGTTATGATTTGTGGGAAATGAATGAAGGAGTTCATTTATATTCATTATCAGCAATCTATGCTGCATTTGGAGCAATGGAGTTAATATATAAGGAATTACAAAAAGATAGTAAAAAATTTAAACTACCAGAAGATTTTAATGAATTAGCAGAATATAAAGAATTAATTAAAAATTATATATTAGAGAATTTATGCGATAAAAAGCAAAATATCTTAGTAAGAAATACAAAAGATAACTATGTAGATATTAGCATAATGGGGGCAATTACACCATTTAATGTATTTGATCCAAACGATAAATTAATACAAAATACAGTACAAAAAATTAATTTGACACTAAGAACATATACAGGAGGATATTTAAGGTTTGAAAATGATGGTTATATGGGTGGAAAAAATCCATGGCCAATAGCAACTTTATGGATGTATATTTATTATAAAAAAATAGGAGCAACAAACGAAGCTAATGAATGTTTAAAATTTGTAATAGATACAGCTACACCTTTAGGTTTACTTGCAGAACAAATAGATAATGAACAAATGAAATCTAAGTGGGTAATTGGCTTAGGTTGGTCACATGCAATGTTTATACTATCATTAGGTTTAGAAGAATTATTGAACAAAAACTAAAGAAAAGAAATACAGTGCAAGAGTTTATAAAGAAGGGACAATATGAAAGCGAAGACAATTTTTGTGTGTAATGAATGTGGATATGAATCTGCAAAATGGATGGGAAAATGTCCTGCTTGCAATTCATGGAATACATTTTTTGAGGAAAAACTTTCTACAAAAGTAGAAAGTGGAAAAAGAGAAAAGAAAATTCAAGAAGCACCAAAGCCATTAAATAGTTTTGTTGGGCAAGATGCGCAAAGAACTTCTACAGGGTATGCAGAACTAGATAGAGTGTTAGGTGGAGGATTAGTAAAAGGATCTTTAGTATTAGTAGGTGGAGAGCCAGGTATAGGAAAATCTACTTTAATACTACAACTTTGCGACAAGGTTAAAGGAGAAGGGAAGGTTTTATATGTTTCTGGGGAGGAGTCTGCAGAACAAATAAAATTAAGAGCAGATAGATTAAATATCAAAAATGATGATATTCTGTTTTTAGGAGAGACAGATATAGATATTATCGACCAAAACATAGAAGAATTAAATCCAAAATTAGTAATAATAGATTCTATGCAAACTATGTATTCAGAAGATATATCTTCTGCTCCAGGAAGTGTAAGCCAAGTACGAGAGATAACAAGTAGAATAATGAAAATTTGTAAATCTAGAAAGATTACAACTATAATTATCGGACATGTTACAAAAGATGGTAATATAGCAGGTCCAAGAGTTTTGGAGCATATGGTAGATACAGTTCTATACATAGAAGGTGAAAGATATTTTTCTTATAGAATGATAAGAGGAGTAAAAAATAGGTTTGGTTCTACTAATGAAGTTGGAATGTTCGAGATGCAAGAAAAAGGAATGGTAGAAATAACAAATCCATCATCAATTTTAATTTCTGAAAGAGAAGATAATCCATCTGGTTCAGTTGTTGTTGCAACAGTAGAAGGAACGAGACCATTATTAGTAGAATTACAAGCGCTAGTTACTCAAAGTGTATTTGGCTTGCCAAGAAGAACTGCAAATGGAATAGATTATAACAGGTTGACATTGCTAGTAGCAGTAATGGAGAAAAAAGCAGGATTTATGTTAGGAAATCAAGACGTTTATTTAAATGTTGTAGGGGGTCTTAAGGTAAACGAGCCTGCCCTAGACTTAGGAATAATTTTAGCTACTGCATCAAGCTTTAAGAATGTAAGTATTCCTAAAGGAGTAATTGCATTAGGAGAGGTAGGTCTAACTGGAGAAGTACGTACAATTAATATGATGGAAAAAAGACTAAAAGAGGCAGAAAGATTAGGATTTAAAAAATGTATAATTCCAGAAAATAACAAAAAACTATTGAAAGAATCATATAAATTGGATATAATTGGTGTGAAAAATATTAACGAAGCCATGAAAGCGATTGGACTACGATAGTTCATAGGGTGGAAGGCAGAAAGGGTTGGTAACAAGTGAGAATCAGCAAAAAAGATGAAGTTACAGACATACTAAAGTTAATTTCACCTGGAACACCAATAAGAGAAGGACTAGATAATATTTTAAAAGCAAAAACTGGAGCATTACTAGTATTTTCTGATACTAAGGAAGTTTTAGACATAGTAGATGGTGGTTTTTTTATAGATGAAGAATATACATCATCTAAATTATATGAACTTGCTAAAATGGATGGTGCAATAGTTTTAAGTACAGACTTAAAAAGAATATTATATGCAAATGCACAGCTAATTCCATCACCAGAGATTCCAACTAAAGAAACTGGAACACGTCATAGAACAGCTGAAAGAACAGCAAAACAAACAGGAGCTTTAGTAATTAGTATTTCGCAAAGAAGAAATATAATTACTGTATTTAAAGGAAATCTAAGGTATACAATACAAGATTCGTCAACAATTTTAAATAGAACAAATCAAGCATTGCAAACATTAGAAAAATACAAAAAAGTATTCGATAGCAAATTAAATGTACTAAATGAATACGAATTTAATGATATCGTTACTTTAGATAATGTAATAAATGCAATACAAAGAGCAGAAATGGTTATGAAAATTGTAGATGAAGTACAAAGAGGAATTTCAGAATTAGGACAAGATGGTAGACTTATAAGTATGCAATTAGAGGAATTAGTTGGTGGCTTAGAACGAGAAGAACTTTTAATTATAAAAGATTATCTAGGAAAAGGAACAAATAAAACAGAAGATGAAGCATTAGAAGAAATAATTGCATTACCTTACGAAGAGCTTTTAAAAGCATCTTCAATAGCAAAAATTTTAGGGTACGAAAATTTTGATAATTATGACGAAGTGGGAGTTTATACAAGAGGATATAGGATATTAACCAAAATCCCAAGAGTACCTAATAACATAGTAGAAAATTTAGTAAAATCTTTTAAATCTTTTCAACACATTTTGGCAGCAGATATTCCAGAGCTTGACGAGGTAGAAGGAATAGGAGAAGTAAGAGCCAAAACAATAAAACAATCATTAAAGAGAATGCAAGAACAATTTGTTTTTGATAATGCTTTAATTTAAGTAGGAGGATAACGAATGAAAACAAAAAGAATAATTATGATTATAGCAATTATATTAGTAATTGTATTAATAGGATTAGTAGGTTATACAATATATCAAAAGGCGACTTTTACAAAGCAAAATCCAGTTGCAACAATGGAAATAGAAGGTATAGGTACAATGAAAATAGAATTATACCCAGATCAAGCTCCAAATACAGTAGCTAACTTTATTACTTTAGCTAATAGAGGATTTTATGATGGATTAACATTCCATAGAATAGTAAAAGACTTTATGGTACAAGGTGGAGATAAAGACGGAACAGGTTCAGGAGCTCCAACATTATCAGCCATAAAAGATGATGGTTCAACTACTGAGACTTATGCTATCAAAGGAGAATTTGTACAAAACGGATTTAATAAAAATACTTTAAGACATGAAAAGGGTGTAATATCTATGGCAAGATCAGATTATAGCCAAATGGGATTATATGAAGAAGGTTATAACTCTGCAGGATCACAGTTTTTTATAATGACAGGTGATAATGCAAGCTTAAATGGTTATTATGCAGCATTTGGAAAAGTTATTGAGGGAATGGATGTACTAGATAAATTAAATGAAACAGAAGTAACAACATCTGAAGATTCATCAGATTCAGAAGCAAGTACACCAGTTAATCCACCAGTAATAACAAGCGTAAGAGTGGATACTTTTGGAGTAGACTATGGAGCACCAGAAACAGTAACACCATTTGATTATAATTCTTATATTCAACAATTATATGGCGGAATGAGCTATTAATATAACTAAGACCGGGATTTAGGGACGTTCCTAGAATCCCTTTTTTGATTCGGGATTTAGGGACGTTGTTAAAATCCCCTTTTAGGTATAAAAAATTTGCTTAATGAAAAATTTTTATCAAATAAAAAGAAAATATTTCATATAATATTATATAAGAGAGGTAATGTTATATGAAAACAATATATTTTGACCATGCAGCTACAACTGCAGTCGCACCAGAAGTAAAAGAGGCAATGGAACCATATTTTTGTGAAAATTATGGTAATGCTTCATCATTATATGAGCTTGGGTATAAATCCAAGGAAGCAATAAATATAGCAAGGGTAAATGTAGCAAAAGCAATAAATACCAAACCAAACGAGATATATTTTACCTCTTGTGGTAGCGAAAGTGATAATTTAGCAATTAAGGGTGTTGCAAGAGCACACAGACAAAATAGAAATCACATTATTACAAGCAGAATAGAGCATCCAGCAGTTTTAAATACTTGTAGGCAACTAGAAAAAGAGGGATTTAAGGTAACCTATTTAGATGTTGATAAAAATGGATTTATAGATTTAGAAGAATTAAAGAATAGTATTAATTCAAAAACTATTTTAGTATCCATTATGTTTGCAAACAACGAAGTAGGAACTATAGAACCTATAAAGGAAATTTCTAGAATTGTCCACAGTAATAATGCAATATTTCATACAGATGCAGTTCAGGCAGTAGGAAACATAAAAATAGATGTGAAAGAAATGGGGATAGATTTATTATCAATGTCTGCTCATAAGTTCTATGGGCCAAAAGGGGTAGGTGCTTTATATGTAAGAGATGGTATAGATTTTATACAATTACAAAATGGCGGACATCAAGAAAACGATAAAAGAGCAGGAACTGAAAATGTAGCAGGTATTGTTGGACTAGGTAAGGCAATTGAGATAGCTAATGACAATGTTATGCATAATAACGGAAAGTTATTAAATTTACGAAATTATTGTATAGAACAAATAAAAAATAGAATACCATATATAAGAATAAATGGTGATTTAAATAGTAGATTACCAGGGAATATAAATATTTCTTTTTTGTATGTAAATGGTAAAGATTTGGTAAAACTATTAGCGAAGAAAGGGATTTGTACTTCTAGTGGTTCTGCTTGTAGTAGTGGACTGCCACAACCATCACATGTATTGCTTGCAATGGGGCTAAGCGAAGACATCGCAAGTAGTGCATTAAGAATAACATTAGGCAAGGAAAACACAAAAGAAGATATAGATTATTTTGTAGATGAATTAGAAAAAATAGTTGTAAACCTAAGAACAGAAAGGTATTAAAAAATATATCAGAAAAAAGAGAAAGTAGTTTTGTACTTTCTCTTTTAATATATAAAAAATGGGATTCTAGGAACGTCCCCAAATCCCGACTGCGAAAAAAAAAATAGGGATTCTAGGAACGTCCCCAAATCCCGACTGCGAAAAAAAAAATAGGGATTCTAGGAATGTCTCCAAAATCCCGATTAATTAAATTTATTGGTCTTTTGCAATATCTTTTAATTTTTTATCTACTGATTTTTTTTCGCCATCTTTAATAACTTCAGTAGCAGCTCCTAAACCACTTAATGCAGCTGTTGCTTCGAAAGGAATAAATACTTTGTTAGCATCACCTTTAGCAACTTCTTCAAGAGCCTCTAAAGATTTAATTTGAATAAGTTTTTCGTCTGGATCAGCTTTTTTGATAGCAGCATAAACCATCCTTACTTCTTCTGCTTTAGCTTCAGCTACTTTTCTAATTGCTTCAGCTTCACCGGCAGCTCTTCTAATTTGAGCTTCTTTATCAGCTTCTGCCTCTAAGATAGCTGCAGCTTTTTTACCTTCGGCAAGTGTAATTGCAGATTGTCTTTCACCTTCAGATTGTAGAATTAAAGCTCTTTTATTTCTTTCTGCGTTCATTTGTTTTTCCATTGCATCTCTAATATCTTCTGGTGGGTTAATATCTTTAATTTCAACTCTATCTATTTTACAACCCCATTTATCTGTTGCTTCGTCTAAGATAGATCTTAACTTTTGGTTTATTAAATCTCTTGAACTGAATGTTTCATCTAAAGACATTTTACCAACAATATCACGAATTGTTGTAATTGCTAAATATTCAATACCTTTCTTTAATGATTGAATTTCATAAACTGCTTTTGCAGGATCTGTTATTTGGTAGAACACAACAGTATCTATTGTAATTGTAACGTTATCTTGAGTAATAACACCTTGAGGTGGTATATCCATTGTTTGTTGTTTTAAACTAACTACACTACGTACATGATCTACGAAAGGTAATATTATTGTAAGACCAGCATCTGCAACTTTATGAAACTTACCTAATCTTTCAATTATATATACTTCAGATTGTTTAACTACTTTTATTGATTTATATGCGATTATAGCAATAAAAAGTATTAATACTATTAAAAATATAATTCCTCCCATTTTCATTCTCCTTTTATTTATTTTCTATATTAATGGCTTCATTAAATATAGCCCACTTTGGCGAAACCAAAGATTTCGATAGTGGCTTAATTAGATGGCATTTGATAATTACTTGCAACACAAGCTTTTACACCATCTATACCAATAATTTCTACTTTAGAACCTTTTGGAATAGTTAAGTTAGGATCCATTGTTTTAGCAGACCAAATTTCTCCATCTACACTAATTTGACCTGTAGAATTTAGTAAAGAGATTTCTTCTGTAACTAACGCTGTTTTACCAATAATTGCATTAGAGTTTGTTACAGTGTTATCACTTTTGGTGTATTTTGATAGTAATGGTCTTGTAAATATAAGAAGTAAAATTGATATTACTACAAAAACTAAAATTTGAATAAATAAATTGGTTGTTAAAAAACTAACTAACATAGCTACAACCGCTGCTATTGCAAACCACAATAGTAAAAAACCTGCTGTTAAGATTTCGCCTACAAACAGCACTCCAGCTATTACTAACCAAACTAACCACATAAAGATTCCCCCTTACACAATTCATTAAAATTATACCATAAATCCCCATAAAAGTAAAGAAAAAACAAACATTTATGTTAAGTACGAATATTTTTTAAAATTTTATTCACTAATTTATTATTTTATGATAATATAAGAAAGAATTTATAAAATAAGGAGAATACAAATGGCAAAAAGAATGAAAGAAAAAAACGAAAAAAATAGTTCAAAATTAATTTTTAATATATTTATAGTAATTGTATTTCTTGTGTTGGTAGGTGGAGTGTTTTATCTTTCTCCTAATTATATAAGGGAAGATTATGACGGAAAAACCAAAGTTTTAATAAATAACAATAATGTTACATTAAAAATGAAAAATGATGTATATATAGATGAAAACAATAATGTATTTCTTTCTTTAGCTGATGTAAGAAATTATTTTGATAAATATATAGAGTATGACAAAGAAAATGGTTCTATTGTAACTACATCAGAGATAAATATAGCAAAAATGAGTACAAAAGATAACAAAATAACTATAAATGGGCAAGAAGAGGAATTAAATTCTTCTGCAATAGAAAAAAATGAAACAATATATTTACCTTTTTCAGAAATAAGTGAAAAAGTGTATGATGTTGACCTAGAATATATAAAAGATACAAATACTATTATTATAGATTCATTAGATAGAAAACAAGAAGTAGCAAATACAACTAAAGAAACAAAATTAAAATATAAGCCTCAAACTTTGTCAGGAACATTAGAAAAGTTAGATGCTAATGAACAAGTAGTTTATATAGAAGAAACAAATAATTGGGCAGAAGTAAGATCAAAAGATGGAACAATAGGTTATATAAAGAAAGAAGATTTAGGTAATGTAGAAGTAGCAAGAGAAGCTAAAGAGTATATAGATAAAGTAAAAGGAAAAGTTAATTTAGTTTGGGATTACTATTCTGAATATGCAAAAGCTCCAGACAGAACTGGAGAGACTATGGATGGAGTTAATGTAGTATCACCATCATTTTTCTCTTTAGAAAGAGGAAGTAATGGCGAAATATATGATAATACTAAAGATGACGGAGCAGAATATATTGAATGGGCACACAATAATAATTACCAAGTCTGGGCAATGTTTTCTAATAATTCATTAAAAGATACAACTTCTCAAATATTAAATGACTATGAAAAAAGAGAGACTATGATAGAGAATCTAATGGATTTAGTAGAAGAATATAATTTGGATGGAGTAAATGTGGATTTCGAAAATATGAATGAATCAGATAAAGATGTATATTCAAGATTCTTAATAGAATTAGCTCCAAGATTAAAAAAGATTGGAAAAACACTATCTGTAGATGTAACTGCTCCAGATGGCTCAGAAACTTGGTCTTTGTGTTTTGATAGAAATACAATTGCAAATGTTGCAGATTATATAGTTTTCATGGCATATGATCAATATGGTACAAATTCTAATAAAGCTGGAACAACAGCAGGATATAATTGGGTAGAAGCAAATGTAAAGAAATTCTTAGGGCAAGAAGATGTAGATCCAGAAAAAATAATACTAGGAATACCACTATATATGAGATTATGGGAAGAAGAGGAAGATGGAACAGCTAAGCCAGAAGTAGTTAATATGAAGGATATGTTTGATGTACTTCCAGAAAACCAAGTAGCAACATGGGATGAGGAATTAAAACAATACTACGTTGAATATGAAGAAGATGGAAAAACATATAAAATGTGGGTTGAAAATGAGAAATCAGTAGGAGAAAAAATAAATTTAGCAAACCAATATAATTTAGCAGGAATAGCTTTTTGGGAAAAAGATAGAGAAACAAATGATGAATTTTGGACATTTGTAAAAGAACAATTAAATAAGTAATATAAAATCACCTTAGTCATATAAATGAGTAAGGTGATTTTATGATTGGATATGTTATTTCTAAACAAGAAAAAAATTTCTTTAAAAAGATTTTTAATAAATTAGATATTGAAGAATATGAAAATGGAAAAAAATATATTATTCCTAAACTTAATCAAAAAGTAATAGAAAAATTAAAAAAAGATAATATAAAGAATATAGTAATTGCAAAAAAAGACAAACATAATATAGAATTTATTAACAATATATATTCAAGCAATATGAATATATTAAATGGAAGGATTTTGTTTAAACATTTAATACCAGAAATTATAGAATATTTATCAAAAATATTGGAAACTAATAAAGAGGATATAGAAGTAACTATATTAGTAAACGATTATTCACAAATAAATTTATATTATATAAATGAATTAATATCTAATATAAAAAGAATATATATTATTACTAATAATATAAGAAAATTTAAAGTGTTTGCAGATAAATTATACAAAGAAGAAGCAATTACAGTACCTGTAATGAATAATAAAAATAAAAGTTTAATAAATAAAAAAATCATAATAAACATTGATTTTACAGAAGAACAACTAAAAAAGTATAGAATTAATAGGAAAGCGATTCTAATAAATATAGAAAATGATATTGCAAATATAAATAAATCATTTGCTGGTATAAATATAAGTAATTATGAAATAAACATGGAAAGTACTGATAGTGAATTTGAAAAAAACGAGATATACGAATCATATATTATAGGAAAGAAAATAAAAGATATACGAAGAAAATTACTTGATGACGGTGTAAAAATTAGCAATTTTATAGGAAAAAGAGGCATTATAGATATTAATGAATATAAATAAAAAAATAAAAAACAATACTTGACAAAAAAAAGATATTGACTTAAGATAATGCAGTAATAAAATTATTCAGGAGGGATGACATAATGGGTGATAACAACAAAGAAATTCTACTAACCGAAGAAGGATATAAAAAAATGGAAGCTGAACTAGAAAAGTTAAAAACAGAAACTAGAGCAGAAATCGCAGAAAGAATAAAAGTTGCTCTAGGATTTGGAGACCTTTCAGAAAATTCAGAATATGATGAAGCAAAAAATGCGCAAGCAGAAAATGAAGATAAAATAGCGGAATTAGAAGCAAAATTAAGATTTGCTAAAATTATAGATGATTCAGAAATAGATACAAAAAAAGTACAAGTAGGAAATACTGTAAAAGTTTTAGATATGGAATTTGATGAAGAGGTTGAATATACAATAGTTGGAACAACAGAAGCAGATATTACACAAAATAAAATTTCAAATGAATCTCCAATAGGTTCAGCTTTATTAGGAGCAAAGAAAAATCAAATAGTAGAAGTTCAAGTACCAGCAGGTGTAAGTAAATATAAAATTTTATCTATAACAAAAGCTTAATAATAAAAAAATATAAAATATACATTAAATAAGATCAATTTAATGTATATTTTTTTATTTTATAATGAAAAAAGTAAGGTTTTAGGCTATTATATTGAAAAAGGTGTAATAGTTATGGTAAAATATAGCTTAAATAAGGCATATTCTATGTGTTTTAACATATAAATAGAATAAAGGGGTTGAGAACATGGAATATGCAAAAGATGAAATATTTACTATAGAATATAGTAAACAGAAGCCTAAAAGAATTAGTAGAAATAATATTTTAGGTTTGTTAGTTTCTATAGGAGGAATATTTTGTATAGCAAATAGTATAGCTATATATAACTTTTTTAAAATATTATCAAATTTATAAGTGGAGATGTAGTATGAAGGTAGCAAATGATTGGAAAGATTATGAAATATTAGATATGGCAAATGGAGAAAAACTAGAAAGATGGGGAAATATATTTTTAGTTAGACCAGACCCACAAATAATATGGGTAGAGAAAAGTTTTAAAGAAAAATGGAAAAATGTACACGGAATATACAATAGAAGCAAAACAGGTGGCGGAAGTTGGAATTTTAAAAAGAAAGTTCCAGAAAGTTGGCAAATAAAATATAAAAACTTAACTTTTAATATAAAGCCAATGGGATTTAAACATACTGGTCTTTTTCCTGAACAAGCTGTTAACTGGGATTGGATGATTAATAAAATAAAAAATAGTAAAAGAGAAATAAAAGTATTAAATTTATTTGCTTATACAGGAGGAGCTACTGTTGCTTGCCTTTCTGCAGGAGCTTCAGTATGCCATGTAGATAGTTCAAAAGGAATGGTAAGCTGGTCAAAAGAAAATGTTAATTCATCAGGGCTAAAAGAAAAACCAGTTCGTTATATAGTAGATGATGTAGAGAAATTCGTAAATAGAGAAATAAGAAGAGGAAATAAGTATGATGCAATTATAATGGATCCACCATCATATGGTAGAGGAACTAAAGGAGAAGTCTGGCGTTTTGAAGAAGACATAGCAGATTTAGTAAATTTATGTACTAAAGTACTTTCAGATGAACCGTTGTTCTTTCTGATAAATTCATATACTACAGGAATTTCTGCCAAAGTATTAGAAAATATATTAAGACTTAATATAAAAAATAGTGGAAACTTTGAGTCCGGAGAAATTGGATTACCAATGACAGGTTCAAAACTTGTGCTTCCTTGTGGAATATATGGTAGATGGGAGGAAGATAATGCTTAATATATTATATGAAGATAATCATATTATAGTAGTTGTTAAAGAACCAGGAATTCCATCACAAGCAGATAAAACAAGAGATGACGATATGCTTACAATTATAAAGGCATATTTAAAAGAAAAATATAATAAGCCAGGAAATGTTTATTTAGGATTAGTCCATAGACTAGATAGGTCTGTTGGTGGAGTTATGGTATTTGCTAAAACTTCTAAAGCTGCATCTAGACTAAGTGAACAAGTTAGAAATAAACAGGTTAATAAAAATTATATTGCTGTAGTAAAAGGAAAAATGGAAAATTCGAATGGAGTTATGCAAGATTATTTAGTAAAAGATGAAAGAAAAAATAAATCTTTTGTTGCAAATAAAGACACGAAAAATGCTAAATTCTCAGAATTGGAATATGAAGTCTTAAAATATGATGAAGTAACACATATGAGTTTAGTAAAAATAGATTTAAAAACGGGAAGGCACCATCAAATAAGAGTGCAATTTTCTAGTAGAAGACATAGCCTTTGTGGAGATACTAAATATGGTACAAGGAGTAGGAGTAAACAATTAGCGTTGTGGTCATATAGATTAAAATTTTATCACCCAACAACAAAAGAAGAATTAGAGTTTAAATATTTACCTGCTCAAAAAGGAGTATGGAATATTTTAAAAGACGTACATATATAAAAATATAATACACCTAAAAGTATAGATATGACTTTGGGTGTACTTTTTTTGTTGTAAACTTATGAAAGAACAATAAAACACGATAAATATTAAACAATAGTACTATTGGTGAAATTATAAATTATACATGTAAAAACAAATGTTAAATTTTTTACAATACTAAAAAATATTTTTGCAAATTAAAACGAATAGAAAAATTTAGAAAAATTATAATGAATTCAGAAAATAAAAGAAATGAGGAATAAATGTGATAGAAGCAATTTGTAATTCATTAACAAAGAAAATAATTAAATCAGTTGATGGTTATGATGAAAGTAAAGCAGATGAAATTAGCTATGGATTACAATTACTAATTGGTGAAGTACCTAAATTTTTTATTACATTTATATTGGCTTGGTTACTTAATATAATTGATTTAACAATAATTTCTTTTATTATAATTCTTCCATATAGAATGTTTTCAGGTGGATTTCATTTGCGAACACATCTTGGGTGTATTGTTGCAACGAATACAATGTATATTGGAAGTGCATATTTAGCAAGTATATTAAATTTTGACAACACTATTAAATACATATTAATAGCAATTACTTTTATATTTAGTTTTGCAATGATTGCAAAATATGCACCAGCAGATACAGAGAATGTTCCGGTATTACAAAAGAAAGACAGAAGAAAACGTAAAATATGGTCATTTGTAATTGCTGGTATAGAGTTAGTAATTGCAATAGTTATTCCATATAAAGTAATCTCTAATATGATAATTATAGGAATTATAGTACAAACATTAACAATAACAAAACTAGCATATAAGATTACCAAAAATAAATATGGATATGAAGTATATGGGTAGTAATAGAGGAAAGACCTCTTGCTATATAAATTAAAAAAGGGGGAAACTATTATGTTAAAATTCTTAGCGAGATTAGCAGAAAAATATGCTAAATCATCTAACACAGCATGTTTTGTTTTTGGAATATTACATCAACCAAAAATGCCTGCTAGCATGATTAAAAAAGACTAGTAACAATCAACCAAATTAAATTACGACGACAAAAAATACCTATTTATTTAGGTATTTTTATTTTATTTATTAAATTTTTAATAAGCTTGGCTTAGGAAGATATATTTCTAATTGTTGTTTAAATAACTCATCATCTTTACTTGTAAAAATTGCAAGATTATCATGTTTCTTTAATATTTTATTTACTTCCCATAATCCTAGTCCTGTATTATTAGGTTTTGTAGTATATGCTTTTTCAAATATTTTGAATGTATCAATATCTTTATTTTTATATGTATTTTCTACAATTACAAGTTGTCTATTCATTCTATAATCCATTAAAAATCTTACACTAATATATTTTTTACCACATTCTTGAGCTGCTTCTATACTATTATCTAACAATATGCCTAATATTCTAGTAAGCTCATATGTATCTATATGAAGTGAATTTAAATCTATAAAAACACCTAGTTCTAATTGGATATTTTTACTAATGGCTTTATTATATTTATCTGCTAAAATTGCATATATTGATGGGTTGTTAATTGCCTCGGGATTTATAGCAGCTAAATTATTAATATTATTACAATCATTAAAAAGAGACTTATAATATTTTGTTAAGCCATCCATATCTTTAGCTGTTACATATCCGACTAATACCATTCATTATATTATGAAAATCGTGTTTGAATGCACGAATATTATCATACATTATTTTTAATGTATTGTTATATAATTGTAAATTATTTATATCTCTATTTGCAATTTCTAACTGTTTAGTTTTAATTATATTAAATAAACTTACAAAGAAATATGCTAATAAACATATAATACTTAATAAGATGATAAATGTTGGTAAAATATTATTATAAAAAGCGGTAATATATAATTGTAAAAATACAGTAATAAAACCTAATAAAATAGTTCCAAGAATAATACGAGTATCCTTTTTATTTAAATGTGAAAAGGCATTTATATTTACTTTGAATTTTTGCAATAATTTTAAAATTATATACAAACATATATATACAATCGCAAGAAAAAGCAAATGGTAAATTGGCATCGAAGAAGCTTCAGTATATTGTTTATTGAAAATAATTGAGTACACCTGAGACGAAATCATTTCAAATAATACTGTTAATGAAAATGGAACTGCTACTACTATACATGATTCTAGTAATTGCGTTTTAAAGAATAACAGATACATAAATATAAAGATAAGTACATTTAGTATAACATTATATGGAGAGCTTACAATTAAACGATTTATAACGATTAAGATATAAATTGAAAATATACATAGGTATTTAGTTTTGCTTTTTATGGGTTTATTAAGCAAAGTAAGACTAATATTAACATGTAAAATTATTTCAATTAAAGTGCAAGGAATACTAATTATATTAGTTAGCTCTGCGTTCGGATTCATTAAAACATTCATTATCTTTTGTATTGTATTCATAGTTATTTATAACCTCCAGTAAATTGTTTTTATATTTAGGACCAATAGGGCAAACGTCATTATTCGAAAGATATATACAATTTTTCATATTATCTATTTTATTAATGCAATCAATATTAACCATGTAAGATTTATGACATCTTACAAAATTTCTAGGTAATGTTTTTTCTATTTTATTAAAAGCAATATATGATGAATAATCTTGGAATTGTGTATGATAAGTAAGCTTCATATTATCTTTTTTAATATAAAGTACATCATTTTCTCTAATTAACATCTGGGAATTACCGACTTTAATAAAATTTGATACACTTGATTTTATGTCTTCAAATAACCTAGATATAGTTAACTCAAGTCTTTCAGAAACAAAAGGTTTTGGAATATAATCAAAGGTTTTGTATTTGTATGCCACCAGAGCATATTCTAAATGACCTGTAATAAAAATTATATATATATTTTTGTTCTTCTTTCGTATTTGTTCAGCAATATCCAAACCGGTTAACTTATTTTTCAAATTTATATCAAGAAATAACACATCAATATTATTCTCGTTTAAATAATCAAATAAGTCAGCTGCATTATCACAAGTATAGGTGATTTTTGCATTATAGTCATTCTGAAGAAAAATATTTTCCAGCATCTGTGATAATTTGTCTAAAATGTTTTTATTATCATCGCACAAAACAAAATTTAACATATCTTCATCTCCTAAATAATATATATTAATATAAAGAATAATATTGAATTGACAATAATAGACAAAAAAATATCTAATTAGACGATTACCTATATTTTCCAATAATAAATACAATATAATCTAAAAATTTGATAATGTCAATATAAAAAAATAATATTGGAGGTCCAAAATGATAAAAGTTTTTGACAAAAAATTACTTTTTTCGATATGCGGAATAATTTTAATTTTTTTACTTATTTTTACAATTTATATGGAAAATCAAGTTACGTATACAAATGGAGATGCTTTAAGCAATAAGAAAATTGGATGGGGAATAAAAAGAGAAAAAGACCATAAAAGACCAGATGTAGGAAAAGAAAATGCTGAACTAATGGAAAAATACGATGGTATATATATAGGAAATGAAGAGAAGAAGTATATATATTTAACATTTGACGAAGGATACGAAGCAGGATATACAGAACAAATTCTAGATGTTCTAAAAGAAAATGATGTAAAAGCTACATTTTTCATAACAGCACATTACCTAAATACAGCAGAAGATTTAGTAAAAAGGATGATTGATGAGGGCCATATAGTAGGAAATCATACAGTGAACCATAAAAGTCTCCCTGATATTTCTAATGAAGAAATAAAAGATGAAGTTATGAAACTACACCAAGCAATATATGAAAAAACAGGGTATGAAATGAAATATATAAGGCCACCAAAAGGAGAATATAGTGAACGAACTTTAGCTGTAACAAAAGAACTTGGTTATACAAATGTAATGTGGACATTTGGTTATTTAGATTATGATGAAAATGTTCAAAAAGGAACGGAGTATGCTAAAAAAATTGTATTAGATAATCTTCATAATGGAGAAATAATGTTATTACATGGAAACTCGAAAGATAATGCAAATGCTTTAGATAGTATTATTAAGGAAGCAAAAGCAGAAGGATATGAATTTAAATCACTTGATGAATTTGAAAGATAGGAGTGATAAAAATAAAAAATACAAGAAATAAAATCGAAAAATTACTAGAGATTCCGGCAGAAGTAACTACTAATATACCAAAAATAACATTAATAGGTTTTAATCAGTTAATGATTGAAAATTATATGGGAGTTATTGAATATGAAGAGTATTTAGTAAAAATAAATAGTTCTATTGGAATAATAATAATAGAAGGGAATAAAATGAATTTAAATCAAATAAATGAAAATGATGTGTTAATTAGTGGAGCAATTTCTAAAATATATCTTGAAAGTACAGAGGAGGAATAAGAAGACGTGAGTATAAAAAAGATAGAAGGCTATTTAAATGGATTTGTAAATATACATGTAGAAGGTTATTTTATAGAACGTTTTATTAATATGTGTAGAATACAAAAAATATACTTATGGAATATAGCAAAGAAAAATGATATCTACTTAACTGTTAACATTGGGCTTAAAGATTTTAAAAAAATAAGAAAAATAGCTAAAAAAACTAAATGCAAAGTGGGCATTGACCGAAAAAAAGGAGTGCCCTTTTTTTTACATAAATATAAGAAGAGAAAGTTCTTTTTGGCAATGTTTTTAATAATTATATTAGCTTTATTTATATTATCAAAATTTATTTGGAACATAGAAATAAATATAACAGGAGACGATTTAACAGAAGATGAAATACTAAGTTCTTTAAATGAAAATGGACTATACATAGGTGAAAGTAAAAGAGATATAGATATAAAAGAAATTGTTAATAATATAAGATTAGCAAGAAGTGATATAGCTTGGATAGGAATAGAATTAAAAGGAACTAATGCAATAGTAGAAGTTGTAGAGGCAGAAGAAAAACCAGAAATTATAGCTCAAGATGAATATTGTAATATTGTATCAGATAAAGAAGGGAAAATTGTAAAAATAAATGCTAACACAGGAACTGCAATGGTAAAACCTGGAGATGTCGTAAAAGAGGGGACTTTGCTAATTGGTGGCTGGATGGAAGGAAAGTATACTGGAACCAGATTTGTTAGGGCTACAGGAGAAATAGAGGCTGTAGTATGGTACACTGAAAAAGAAACTGTAAACTTTAAAGAGACTAAAGTGGAAAAAACAGGAAATATGGAGAAAAAATATGCAATAAATATAAATAATTTTAGAATAAATTTCTATAAAAGGCTTTCAAATTTCGAAAAATATGATACAATATATGCAACTAAAAAATTAAAATTATTTTCAAATTTCTATATACCCGTAGAGTTAATCGAATGTAATAATTCTGAAATAAAAGAGTATGAAATTAACTATAGCGAGGAAGAGGCAAAGGAAGAAGCAAAAAGAAGAGCTGAAGAAAAGTTAAACCAAAAAATAACAAATAAGGACAATATAAATAATGTAACAGTAAATTATACAATAAAAGATGATGCAGTGGAGGCAGAGGTAACATATGAAGTCTTTGAAAATATAGGAACTAATGAAAAAATAGTATTTTGAAAGGATGATAAACATGGAGCAAAGAAGTCTTAGAGTAGTTAGCACAAATAAAAATTTTTTCACAAAATTAACAAATACTATAAGTAGATTATTAATACCAACTAAATTAGGTATTAATGGAATAATGATTTCTATAAAAAGAAGTAGTTTAGTAAAAGCATTTGAAGCATATAAAAACGAAAACAAGGACGAAGCTAAAAAGGAAAATTTGTCTAAAAAATATGAAGATGCATACACTTTATATTTAGAAGCAATAGATAAATATATAATGGACTCAATTTATAAAAAGGTAAAGAATGGTACAGCTACAGAATTCGAAAAGGATGCACTTTCAAACTATTATGAGGTGATTCACTTAAAACAAACAGAATACTTGGAGTATAAATACAAAAAACAACAATATCTATTACAGTTAGATTATCAAACATTAAAATCAGAAGAAAACAAGATAATTCCTAAATACGAAAGATTCTATAGTGTAAAAATAGAACAATTATATAAGGGGGTTTTAAAACACTATTCTATTCAACTTGCAGATAATTTAACATATCAAGATAAAAATATTATATATGATAAAATATTTACTCTATTAGAAGATTATATAACAGAAGTACTACCATTAAAACTTAAATTAGATGATAGTAATATGTATAAAAACATAATTTCACAATATGAAAAATTTGATAGATTTACAGTTGGAAAGTTGGATGTTAAAGACACTATAGAAAAGAGAATGATTTTATTAGGAATAAGTAGACAATTATTTACACATAGTTTGCCACTAGTTGTTGCAGAACAATGCTATGTAAAAATATTAAAAGATTTAAGACAAATTATTATTTCTACCAAAATAGCAAGTAAGAAAGAAGCAGCATATAAATTGTTAATAGAGTTAATAGAAGACTATAATATTAGACTTCTTTCTACTAAAATCTATTGGGACAAACCATCAGATAGAGAAGAATACAAATTATTCTGGAATGAATATAAAAAATTACAAAAAAGTAAAGAAGAAGATTTAGAAAAATACGAGAAACAAAAAGAAGTATTATTTATAAAAGCAGATTTAAAAAAGTTACAAGCAGCTAAAAGAGATTATTCAAAAATAGTAGATTTTTATAAAGCTAAACTAGTAGAATTAGGGGCAATGAGAGAAATAAAAAATAAATGTAAAACTTCAGAAAAAATATATTCAAGAATCAAAAGACAAGAAAAAAAAGAGATTGGGTAAATAAACAGAAAGGATATAGAAAATGAAGTATACAGATATAGAATATTTAAATGTGGAGCCTAATGATATATATTCAAACTTAACTGAAAAAGTTATAAATAAATGTTTCGAGACAGAAAATTTAACAGATAAAAATATAACTATAAGTATTATTTTTACAACACCAATCGATATACAAGCATATAATAAAGAATATAGGAATATAGATAGAGCAACAGATGTTTTATCTTTTCCTATGTTCGAAAAAGATGAAGTAGAAAAATTACAAAAAGAAAAAAGCATCGTGCCAGAAGTATTAGGAGATATTATTATTAATCTAAGTCAGGTTAAAATGCAAGCTGATGAATATGGTCATAGTTTTGAAAGAGAATTAGCTTATATGCTAGTACATGGTTTTTATCATTTAATGGGGTATGATCACATAAAAGAAGATGATAAAAAAGTAATGAGGGAAAAAGAAGAAAAAGTACTAAAAGATTTAAATATTAATAGGGAGTAATTATGGACAAAAAGAAAGATAGCAGATTATATAATAAAAATTTTATAGAAGCATGGAAAAATGCTTTTTCTGGTATAGCACATGGCTTTAAAACCCAAAGAAATTTAAAAATTCAGTTAGTAGCAGGAATTGTTGTAATAATACTAGGAATCATATTAAAAATAAGTAATGCAGAATGGGCAATATTAATGCTTTCTGTATTTTTAGTTCTAGGAACAGAGATGATGAATACTGCGGTAGAAGCAGCTGTTGATCTATGTACAGAAGAATACCATGAAAAGGCGAAAATAGCAAAAGATGTAGCAGCAGGGGCAGTTGTATTAACAGCCTTAAATGCTGTAATAGTTTCTTATTTTTTATTTGCAGATAAAATTGTTCAATTATTTAAATAATGGATAAGAGAGGAATAAAATGAGTAGTAAAGGGAAAAGAACCAAAACAAAGCACAAAAGTAAAAAAATGCCAATAATTTTTGCAATAATAATTTTAATATTAGCAATAGCAGCAGGACTTTATTATTATTTTTTCGTATATAATCAAGATAAAGAAAATCCAACTGTAGACTTAGGTATAGGTGAAGGATTAAAAGAAGAAGAACCAGAGCAACCTAAAAGTATATTTGAGGGGAACGATAGACCTATAGCAGTTATGATAGATAATCACAAAGGGGCATGGCCACAAGTTGGTTTAAATAGTGCATATAGTGTTTATGAAATAATTGTAGAAGGTGGAGAAACAAGATTAATGGCTCTTTTTAAAGGAGTAGACTTAGAAAAAATAGGACCTGTACGTAGTGCTAGGCATTATTTCTTAGATTATGCATTAGAAAATGATGCAATTTATGTTCATTATGGTTGGAGTCCGAAAGCACAATCAGATATTTCTTCACTAAACGTAGATAATATTAATGGAATAACAGAAAGCTCAGATAGTTTTTGGAGAATAAAACAAAAGTCATCACCACATAATGTGTTAACAAGCATAAAAGACATTTTAGAGATAGCGAAAAATAAGAAATATGATACAACATCAGATAAAGCAAGTGTGCTAAATTATACATTTGATGAAGTCAATTTAGAAGATGGAATAGTTGCAAACACAGTAACTATACCATATTCAGATTTACATACAACAAGCTATAAGTATGATCCAGAAACTAAAAGATATACAAGGTATGCAAGAGGCGAAAAACAAACTGATATGCAAACTGGAGAAGCAATTACTACTAAAAACATAATAGTTACATTTGCTAAAAATACTCCGCTAAAAGATAACGAAAATAAAGATAGACAAGATTTGGATGATGTTGGTACAAATGATGGTTATTATATAACAAATGGTAAAGCTATAAAAATAAAAGGTATAAAGAATACTAGAAGTTCTCAAACTATATATAAAGACTTACAAGGAAACGAAATAAAAGTAAATGATGGAAATACATTTTTTAATATATGTCCAATAGATAGCAATGTAACTTTCGAATAAGAAACTTTGATTATAAATGGTAAAACAAAAGTATTTATAAAGACTAGTTTTATAGCTAGTCTTTTATTAATTCTAAAAGTATGATAAAATATTTTCGAAATAAATTTGATAAGTACTAAGTTTCTACAAAAAAATAATTTTAGATATGTTAATATAGATAAATAGAAAGGAATGAGCAGATGGCAGAGTTTAAATCAGGATTTGTTGCAATTATAGGAAGGACTAATGTTGGTAAATCTACACTTATAAATAAATTGGTAGGAGAAAAAGTTGCAATAACAGTAAATAAATCACAAACAACTAGAACAGCAATAAGAGCAATAGTAAATAGAGAAAATTCACAAATAATTTTTATAGATACTCCGGGGGTACACAAACCAAAAACAAAATTAGGAGAAACAATGTTAGAAACAGCATATGAAATTGCAGAAGATGTAGATATTATTTTATTTATAGTAGATTGTTCAAAAAAAGAAATAACAAAAGGTGATAGAATAATATTAGAAAAAATAAAAGAAATAAATAGAAAAACTATTTTAATACTAAATAAAATTGATTTAATACAAAAAGAAGATATTTTAAAAGTTATAGATATGTATAGGAAAGAATATGAGTTTGAAGAAATAATTCCAATTTCTGCTCTTAATAACAAAGGAGTAACTACTATCTTGGATGCGATAGAAAAAAATCTAAAACCGGGTCCTGCATATTATGACATAGATGAATATACAGATCAAACATCAAGACAATTAGTAGAAGAAGTAATTAGGGAAAAAGCGTTAAAATTTTTAAGCGAAGAAGTACCACATGGAATATATGTAGAAGTAGAAAAAATGAAATTAAGAAATACAACAAAAGGAGAAGAAATTTACGATGTTGATGCAACTATTTATTGCTTAAGAAACTCACATAAGGGAATTATAATAGGCAAAAATGGTGCAATGCTAAAACGTATTGTAACAAGTGCAAGAATGGAACTAGAAAAAATGCTAGGAACAAAATTAAATTTAAAAGTATGGGTGAAAGTAAAAGAAGATTGGCAGGATAAAGATAGCATAGTAAAAAAATTTAAATTCAACTAATTGAATAAAAAAACATAAAATACAAAAGATAATACAAAGGAGATGATTTCATGTTTAAACAAATAGCTTGGAACACCTTTAAAAAAACAGGAAATATAAATACATTCATGGAATTTAAACAATTAAGAGATTTAGAAAAGAAAATAGAGGAAGAAAAGAATGGGAACAATAAAGACAAAAGGAATTATATTAGTTGAACGTAATATGGGTGATTTTGATAAAATGTTAACAATGTTAACACCAGGACTAGGAAAGATTTCTTGTGCTGCCAGGGGAGCGAAAAGATTTAGAAGTTCGCTCCTTGTTGGTAGCCAATTTTTATGTTTTGGAGATTATATATTATATAAAACTAATTCCACATATTATATAAATTCTTGTGAACCGATAGAAATTTTTTATAATATAAGGAAAGATTTAAAAAAACTAGAATATGCATCATTTATTTCTAAAATAATAATCGATGTTACAAATGAAAATGAGAATTCTTATAGAATTTTACAATTATATCTAAATACTTTATATATGATATCTGAAACAGATAAAGAGTTAGAATTTATTTTAGCAATATTTAAAATGAAACTAGTAAGTATATTAGGATTTGCTCCTAATATTAGAATGTGTGGAAATTGCAATAAAACGGAAGACTTAGAATTTTTTAGCTTGAAACAAAATGGATTTAAGTGTAATATATGTGGAAAACAAGATACAAGTTGTATTCATATGAGCAAATCAACAATGCAAGCGATAAAATATATTGTAATGTCACCACCTAAAAAAGTATTTTCGTTTAACATAGGAGAAGATGCTACAAAAGAACTAGAGCTAATAGCTAAATTATACTTAAATGATAAGCTAGAAAAAGATTATAAAATGGAAAATATTTTCTAATAGTGTATAAAAAAACAAAATAAACTTGAAAAAAAGCTTTTTACCATATATAATAAATTTACAACAAAAGAAAGCAAAATAATTGAGAGGAGAGATTTTTATGAATATAAAAGTTGTAGGAAAGGATTTAGAAGTTACAGACGCAATTAGAGATTATTCAGAAAAGAAGATGGAAAAATTAACAAAATATTTAGAGGACTTTGATGGAACAGTTACGATAAAAGTAGAAGGAAATGAACAAATAGCAGAAACAAGAGTTTCTTACCAAGGTATTACATATAAAGCAGTAACAGCACATAAAGACTTATATGCTTCTATAGATAAAAATATAGATATACTAGAAGGACAAATTAGAAAAACAAAAACAAAAAGAGAAAGATTAAACAAAGAAGCAACAATCAGAGCATCTCAAGAAGAACAAACAGAACCAGAAAATGAAATAATAAAAGAATTATATTATGAAATTAAACCAATGACACCAGAAGATGCAAAATTAAAATTACAAGAAAACAAAGGTAACACATTTTTAACATTTGTTAATTTAGAAAATGGTAAAGTAAATGTTATTTATAAGTTAAAAGATAATAAAAATTATGGTTTAATAGAACCAGAAGCATAAATAAAAGGGATTTTAAGAACATACCGGGATTTAGGGACGTTCTTCTAATCCCGTTTTTTGTTTTAAAAATAAAAATAACGGATTCTAGATTTTCTAACATAAAGCATGTTTAAAAATTCTTGAATCCGTTAAAAAACGTTTGAAATGGAAACTATCTATTTAACATTTCGTTTTCATATTTTTGAACCATTTTCTTAACCATGTTTCCACCTATTCTACCAGCGTCTCTTGAAGAGATATCACCATTATATCCTTCTTTTAAGTTAACACCAACTTCAGAAGCTACTTCATATTTGAATTTATCTAAAGCGTTCATTGCTTCAGGAACTAATTTTTTATTTGAATTTGAATATGCCATTTTAAATTTCACCTCCTAGGATTGTAAAAAAATTCGTTGAAAAGTACTTTGCCTTTTCAATATATATGATGTGTAAAACAGAAAAAAATATTCTGGAAAAAATTTGTAAATTAAAAAGATATATATTGTAAAAAAATTGATAATAATATATAGTATTGTAGTGAAAAGTAGAAAGGAATAAAATTATGTATAAATTAATAACAATTGACTTAGATGGAACTTTGCTAAATAGGTATGGAGAAGTTACAGAATATACTAAAAATATAATAAAACAAGTAACGCAAAAAGGAATTTTGGTTGTTTTAGCATCTGGAAGGATTTCGGAGTCAGTTCTTACAATAGCAAAAGAAATAGGTGCAAATAAGTATTATATTTCTGGTAATGGTTCTGTATTATATGATATGAAGAAAAATGAAATTTTATATGAAAATTATTTAAATAAGGAAAAGGTTTTAGAAATAATAGAATTATGCGAAAAAAACAGTATTTATTATAATATTTATACAGAAAGTTCTGTTATAGCTAAATCTCTAAATTATAATGTTGCATTTTATAATTATGAAAATACCAAAAAGAGTAGTGATAAAAAAACAGAGATAAATATAGTAGAAGATGTTTATGACTATGTAAAGAAATTAAATACAAATAAATTTTTAAAAATGACAATATGTGATGAAAGCAAGATTGTATTTTCTAGTATATTAAGAAAGCTAAAGAATATATCAAACATAGATGTTTTAGAGGTTTCTCATATGTCGCAGAAAAAAATAAAAGCTGGGACAAAAGAAATTTCTGTGGGCTATTATTACACAGAAGTTAGTAGTAAGAATGTAGATAAATGGTATGCAATAGAAGAAATTATGAAATTAGAAAATATAGAGCAAGAAGAAGTTATGTCTTTTGGTGACAATAATAATGACATACTTATGATAAAGAATGCAGGACTGGGAATTGCTATGGGACACAGCAATGAACAAGTGAAAAAAGTAGCTAATTTTATAACAAAAACAAATGATGAAGATGGAGTAGCAAAAGCGCTGGAAAATATTGTACTGTAATGTTACTACAATATTACAAAAATATTATATTTAGATTACGAAATGGTTGTATATATTGTTTTAAAAGGTAGAGTGTTGTAAAATAAAATCAGATTATATTGAATTTTAAATATTTAAGGAGGAATAATAAATGGCTTCAAATCCAATGCAAAGACAAAAAAGAGTATCATTTTTATTAGGAATGTTAGTAATGTTAATTATAGCTGCAATAGTAATAGCTTTACTATTTATGCAATTAATTAACTTAAAGAAAGAACAAGATGCAATAAAAGCAGCAGAAAGAACGGTATATGTTGTATCTGAAGATGTTTCTTCTGGTTCTGGAATACAAATTACTGCAATAGAGGGAGACACATCAAGAGAACCTAATGTAACAGAAGATGTTGCAGATGCTTCAGTTGTTCCAGAGAACATAGCAACTTCAGCTGATTTTTATTCTGATGAAGGTCAAACACAAGCAAGAGCAGATTTAGTAGCAAAGATAGACTTAAAAGCTGGAACAATTTTAACAAAAGACATGTTAACAACAAGTTCAGAACAAGTTACAAATGATTTAAGAAAGCAAGAATATAATATGTTATCATTACCAACAGATTTAGTTGATGGTGATTTCGTAGATGTTCGTATACGTTTTGGAAATGGACAAGATTACATAGTTGTTTCTAAGAAACAAGTATCAATTCCAGAAATTGCAGGAGCACCAGCAGAAGGGGTAATAAATATAAACTTATCAGAAGATGAATCAATTGCAATGTCAAGTGCAATTATAGAACTTTACCAGTTAAAAGCAGTAGAAATGTATGTATCAAGATATACAGATCCAGGAATGCAAGTGGCTGCAACACCAACATATCCAGTAAGTGCAGAAGCACTAAACCTAATGGATTCAAATCCAAACATAGTAGACGAAGCAAAACAAGCTATAGCAAGCAGATATAATCGTAATTTAAGAGAAAATTATATTAATGGACAAATAAATAGTGTTGATGGAGACGAAAGAAAGTCTAACCTAGAGTCTTCTGTAGAACAACATATTACACAACAAAAAGAATTAAGACAACAATATTTACAATCACTTGAAGATGCAGCTGCAGCAGCAGACGCAGCTGCTACAAGTACAACAACTAATACAACAAGTACAGGAACAAGTAATTAATTATAATTAGGAGGAAACATGGAAAAAGTAGGATTTGTAGGAGCTTTTGATAAAACTGATTTGTTAATTTATATTGCTAAAATTCTAACTGTATTAGGAAAGAGAGTATTAATAGCAGATGCAACGATTACACAAAAGGCGAAATATGTTGTACCTGCATTAAATCCTACTTTGTCTTATATAACAGAATTCGAAGAAATAGACATTGCAGTTGGATTTAAAAATATAGAAGGAATAGCAGAGTATACAAATAGAACTGTAGATACGTTAGAATATGATTATATATTATTAGATATAGATAATGCAGAAAGTGCAATGAACTTTGGAATAGATAAAGCAGTGCAAAATTTCTTTGTAACATCTTTCGATACATATGATATAAGAAGAGGGTTGGAAATTTTAAATGAATTTCCAACTCCAATAAAAATGACAAAAATATTATTTTCAAAAGAAGTTACAAAAGAGGATGATGATTATTTAAATTACTTATCATTAGGCTCAAAAGTTATGTGGGAAGATGATAGAATATATTTCCCTTTAGAAATGGGAGATAAAACAGCAATTATAGATAACCAAAAAGTATCAAAAGTTAGATTCGAAAATTTAACTAGTATGTATAAAGATGGAATGGAATTTGTAGTTGCTAAAATAGACCCAAAACTTCAAGGACCAACAGTAAGAAAAATAATGAAAGAAATTTAAGCTTAGAAGGAGAGTAAAATGGCTATAATATCTTTTTGGACAGAAGACGATAAAGAAACAGGACAAACATCAACAGCAATTGCTGTGGCTACCCAAATGGCAATACAACACAATAAGAAAGTATTACTAATTTCCACATATGAAAATAATAAAGAAATAGAAGCTGCATATTTAAAGCCACAAGCACAAAAAACGAATTTATTATCTTTATTAAATTTAACAAAAAAATCAGTAGGAATTGAATCTGGAGTTACAGGTCTAATGAAAATTGAAGGAAGCAATAAATTATCTCCAGAATTAATAAAGGACTACACAGGTATAATTTTTAAAGATAGATTAGAAGTATTATCTGGATACGATGGAGTAGAAACACCTACGATAGATGCGTTTTATGTATCTTTAATAAAAAAAGCAAGCATGGTATATGATATTGTACTTGTCGATTTAAAAAAAGGAATAAATCAATTATCACAAGATATATTAACAGTTTCTGATGTTATTGTTTATGGAATGACTCAAAAACGTCACTCTATCGAAAAATATGCGACATCCAGAAAAGATGGATATACTTCAAAAATGTATAATATTGTCGGTTATATTGGAAGATATGATAAATTTTCTAAATATACGCAAAAAAATATTATAAGATCTATAAAAACAAAAGACTCATTATTTCCAATAGTTTATAATACATTATTTTCTGATGCATGCGATGAAGGTTTAGTTGTAGACTATTTCTTAAAAATGCAAACAATATCGGACAAAGATAGAAATGCAAAGTTTTTAAATAATGTAAAAGATTTAATACAAGGAATTTTATATAAGATAGATGAAATGCAAATGATGAGATAAGTTAAGGAAGGAGTTTCAAAAAATGATTCTTAATATTGTATTAATATTAGCTGTTGCCTTAGTATTTGTATATTTAGTTTATAGAAATATACAAAAGAAAAAGAATGCGGAAGTAGAAAAATTAGTAGATGTTGATGATCAAACATATACTTTACAAAAGATGACAGATTACATTAAGAAAAGACTTGATGAAATCACAAAAATAAATTTATATGATTTAGGGCTAACAGAAGAAGAATTAAAAAGAAGAAAGAATAAAAAGTATGAATTAAAAAAGGCTTTGAAAGGCTGTACATATGGAGATGTTAATGATAAGAAATATGTAAAAGAATTAATCTATGATATTCTTTCAAAAGAGTATGGAGTAGATGAAACTAATATATCAAAGTCAATTCCTTTTGATATTCCTTCATTACTTACCCCACAAGACAAATTTGACATAATTATATATATGTATAAAAAAGAATTTGGCTATGAGGCTTTAACAGAGTTAATAAAGAAATATGAATTAGATACATTAAAATATGTGGCAGGAGATGCTAAGCCTTGTTATGTAATAACAGAGGATGAAATAAATGATATTTTCGAAAGAGAAGGTTTTGTGCTTACTTTCTCAGACAAATTAAATATTGTTGTACAAAGAATATATCAACACTATAAAGGATACAGCTCTATAGATGAAGTAAGAGACATGAACATAGATGGTGTATCTGGAGGTGTATCTGGACTTCCAGAGAGTTTCTTAAGCCAAGTTGCACAAACAGATGGAGATTATTTAAATGAAGTCATGGAGCACAAAGTACCACGTGCGTGTGATAGTATTTGGATATTCTTCCAAGGTAAATCTATTCGTTTAGCTTTCCTTTCTTTTGGCTCAGAAGCAGAACTAAAAAGAGTTTGCCAAAATATATATAAATATAATAACCCTGGACAATTATCAGATACAAATGGTTATAAGATTAACGAAATGAAAGATGGTTCTCGTGTCGTTGTTGTTAGACCAAGTTTCTCTGAAACATGGGCATTCTTTGTAAGAAAATTCGACGTAAAACGTGCAACTCTAGAACAATTAATTACAATACCTGGAAAAGATGATGCAATAGCATTATTAAAATATTTAGTAAAAGGAGCTCGTATAATTTCGCTTACTGGTGAGCAAGGTTGTGGTAAAACAACAATGCTTATGGGTATGATAGAAAATATTTATGAAACAATGAACATAAGGGTTCAGGAAACTGCATTCGAGCTTCACTTAAGAAAAATATATCCTACAAGAAATATTTTAACATTTAGAGAGACAGAAACAATTTCTGGACAAGAGGGATTGGACGTTCAGAAAAAGACTGATGGTTCTGTTAATATCATCGGTGAGGTTGCAACTGACCCTGTTGCATCTTGGATGATTCAAGCAGCTCAAGTTGCTTCTAAATTTACATTGTTTACACACCATGCTAAAACATTCCCAGACCTAGTTACAGCATTAAGAAACTCAATGCTTAGAACTGGTGTGTTCACAAACGAAAAAACAGCAGAAGAACAAGTTGTTCAAGTTTTAAACTTTGACATTCACCTAGTAAAAGACTTTAGAGGTAGAAGATACATAGAAAGAGTTACAGAATGTATACCTGTAGAAGAAAAGAATGAATATACATTTGATTTTAGAAATGAAAAAACATTAGAAGGAAAATTTGAGAAATTCTTTGATAATGCAACACATTATTTTACTAAAATAACAAATAAACAATTATATACATATAGAAACATTATGGAATATCATGATGGTGAATATGTTATAACAAATAAAATTACAGACCATAACATACAAGAAATGAGACTAAATATGGATGACAAAGATTTAGCAGAATTTGATAAGTTTGTAGAAGACCATTGGGGAACTTCAAAAACAACTTCAACAAATACAGAAGAAATAAAAACTGTTAGAAGAGCAGGAAGACCAAGAAAGACAAAAGAATAATAAGAAAGGGGTGTAAAAACCTTAATGTCAGATGATGTATTATTATATCTACTTATAGGGATAGGTGTTGTTTTTCTAATAATAATCATTGCTTATTTGCAAATTAGAAAAAAAATGCAAAGTTCCCAATACAAACAATTACAGCAATTAAGAAGAGGAACACAGAAATCAGCGTTTTCTGCAGATATTATATTTCAAAGGCTATATTTACAATATAGAAAAATACCACTTATAAAGCGTTATTTGTTAAAACTACGCAGAAGATTGGAAATTTTAAATATAGATGATGAATATTTAACAAGAAAACAAGCTTCACAAATATTAACAAAAGGTTTATTAATTGTTATACCTCTTACTATTGTTATTATATGGCTTACGTACAGTAATGTACTGCTATTAGGAATTTTAATAATCTTTGAAATATTCATAATGGACAGCATGATAGATGGAATGGTCGATAAAATCGATAACAATTTGTTAAAGCAACAGATCAATTTCTTTGGAGAAATAAGACATGCTTACCACGAATTTAATATGGTAGAAGAAGCTATATATCAAACTGCACAAGATAACGAACTAGAAGTATCTAGACAAGCAGAAAAAATCTATGAAATACTAATTTCTGATGATCCAGAAATGGAATTAGAAAAATACTATGATGTAGCACCAAATAGTTATTTAAAGGAGTTTGCAGGAATTTCTTATCTAACAAAAGAATATGGTGATAGAAAACAAAATGGAGCTTCTTTATATCTAAAGAACTTAAATAACATAACACAAGAAATGCAACTTGAAATATTAAAAAGAGATAAATTAGATTACGTTTTTCAGAGTTTATCTGTAATTTCTATCGTGCCAATGCTATTTTTGGAAATGATAAAGAACTGGTCTGTTAGCCAATTCGCATTTACAAAAAGCTTTTATATGGGAAAAGCTGGTATGATAGTGCAAATTTTAGTAATAGTTTTAACATTTATATGTTATACACTTACTAGAAAATTAAAAGATAATGGTTCAGTTAATACAAAAACGCAAAACACAGAAAATCCATGGCAAGAAAAATTATATAGAAAGAAACCAATTAAGAAATTTGTTGATTTATTTATTCCTAAAGAAGGAACAAGAGATTATAGAAAACAAAAAGAATTATTAAAAGATGCAGCGTCACCACTTAAACTTTCTTGGGTGTATGTAAATAGAATTGTATTATTTATAGTTGTATTTATAGCATCAATAATAATTATGATATACTTACATAAATTGCAAGTTGATTATATATATACAGAGCCAACTACTGATTATGATTTGATGGGGGCTATGGATGAAACCGATGAACAAAAAGCAATGGAAACTACACAAATAGATAATGTGTTCTTAGATATGTTTAGAGGAAATTTAAAAGCTACTCAAGATGATATATTACGTGCAATGAAAAGATCTAAATATTATGAAGGGGCTACAGATGATACATTAGCAACAGACTCTGAAAGAGTTTATGGAAAACTGCAGACAGTTAATGGAGAATATCTAAAATGGTTTGAAATATTAATTGGATTAGTATTTGGACTGATTGGATATGCTTTCCCAATATTACTTTTAATATTCCAAAAGAAAATGAGACAAATGGAAATGGAAAACGAAGTAATGCAGTTCCAGACAATTATATTAATGCTTATGAGAATTGAAAGAGTAAATGTTGAAATGATTCTAGAATGGTTAGAAAGGTATTCCAATATATTTAAAGAACCAATTAGTAAATGTGTTAATAACTATGAAGCTGGAGCGTGGGAGGCTTTAGAGCAATTAAAGGAAGATATATCATATCAAGATATGATAAGAATTGTAGAAAGTCTTCAAGCAGCAGTAGAAAAAATACCAATTGTTGAAGCATTTGATGAACTAGATACAGAAAGAGATTATTATCAAGCTAAGAGAAAAGAATCTAATGATAGATTAATATCTAGCAAAGGTTTAATTGGAAAAGGTATAGGTTTTGCGCCTATGGTATGTATGTTTGTTGGATATTTGATTATCCCATTAGTATTTATAGGACTAACAAGTATGTCAAGTTCATTCTCTACAATGTCTTCAATGTAAATGAAAAGGAGTATAGTGTATGGAAAATGCAGCAAAAGCGTTATCAATTGCTGGGGGAATCCTAATTGCAGTTATGCTTGCAGTATTAGTATATTATGTATTTACTCATTGGGGAGAAAGTCAAAGAATTAAACAAGAAGATGTTGAAGTTCAAAAAGTAGAAGATTTTAATAAAAGTTACTTATCATACGAAAAAGTTTTATATGGTAGTGAATTATTAGGTCTTGTAAATAAAATGAGTGATTATAATATTAGTGATGATGTAAAATATTCTGGATATAGTAAAATGAATTTAAGTATGAAAATTACAGACAAAACAACCGGAAATTTATTTTCAAATGGGACTTATTCTTTATCAAGTATAAGTAATGCGATTAATACTGTTATGAATAATACAGTGAATTCAAGTAAATATAAAGGACAGATTTCTGATTCACAATGGGAATATTTAGCAAAATCAAGTACAAGTACGAAATTTGATGATTTATGTACAGAACTAAAAATTCCAAGTTCTATAAATAGAGAACAATTAAAGGCTGATGCAGCAGAATATTATAAATATGTTCAATTTAAAAGAAAAAAATTCAAACATATAGGAACAGAGTTTTCAAATGATGGTAGAGTAAGTAAGATGTCATTTGAAGAAACCAACTAATTTAGCAAAGGAGGGCAACTAATTTATGGAGAATGCATCAAAAGCACTTATAATAGCAGGTGGAATGTTAATAGCTATAATGGTTGCCTCACTATTTGTATATTTGTTTACTACTTATGGGAATTATGCAGAAAATATGTATGATAGAATAAACCAAAGACAAATAACAGAAGCAAATAATGAATATACAAAATACGAAGGAGCTTCAGATAATACAATTTATGATGTTGTTACTGTTGCTAACAAAGCTAAAGACCATAATACTTCATTAGAGCTTACAGCTGGTGAACGTGGATATATTAGAGTCGGAATATCCGGAGAAAACTCGAATATACAAGAATTAAATAATGAAAAGATTAATGAGTTATTGCAAAAATATGCAGATGAAACTAGATTTAACTGTAGTGTAGCAGAAACAACAGATGGGCTAATAAGTAGTGTTATATTTACGAAAAGATAACAAAATTTTACAATTTTATTATATATAAAATTATTTACAAAACTTGTAGAATAATGGTATAATAGTAGAAAGGGTGCAAATGAAAAAAACAATTATAGTAATTTGTGTTATAGTAATTTGTATACTTATATCAATTACATATGCATATTCAATGTATAAAAGCGACTTTAATAAAGTGCAAAAATTTAATAATGAGTTTTCAAAATATGTAGAACAAGAATTTTCTGGAACAGATCTTGCAACTATTATAAATTTAGCAATAGATAATAACGAAAAATACAAGATTGCAAAAGATGGGACAGGTAAATATCAAGAAGATGATATGTATTCTGTAAGAGTAGATGTATATATGACAGATACAGAAAAAACATATAGTATGGAAACTTTAAGCGCAGGAGAAATTTCAAATTTAGTAAATAACTATAGCAATATACAATTTAAATGTACAAAGGTAGAATATCATAAGAAAAGCAAAAGAGTAAGCTATTTATATATTGAACAAATATCTTAAATTTAGTTAATAAGGTTTAAAATATATATTAAAAAAAACAAAGGAGGAATTTATTATGGAGAATGCATCAAAAGCATTAATCATAGCAGGAGCAATATTACTTGCAATTTTAATTATAGCACTAGGAGTTTTTATTTTTAACAAAGCAAAAAGTGCAACAAATATGGATGACTTATCAAACCAACAAGTAGAGGCACATAACTCTACATTCCAAAATTATGAGGGTACAATAAATGGTACACAAGCTAAAGCATTGATAGATGCAATAAGAAATAACAATCAACAAATGCCAGATTTAGGAGATATTGAAATTCAAAGTGGAAAAGCAGGTACTGTAACAGTTTCAAATACAAAGGCAACAGCAGATTTAACAAAATTAAAAAATGCATTTCAACCAACAGAACAATACGAAGTTTCAATTACAGACTATCAAACTACAGATGGACAATATAAAGGTTATGTTACAAAAATGACTATTGCAGAAAAATAATAATTAATAAGGAGGAGTAATCATGGAGAATGCAGTAGAAGCATTAAAAATGGCAGGTTTTATGCTATTATTTATAATTGCACTATCAATCACCATGATTACTCTTACACAAGCTAAAACAACAGCAGATAGCTTAGTAAAAAACCAAGATAGACAACAATCTTATCAATATATAGAAGTTACTGGGGATTTATCTAAATCACTTTCTAGAACAGTTACTTTAGCAGATATAATTCCAACATTGTATAGATATGCACAAGAAGATTATGCTGTACAATTTTATACATCAAGTGGCAGTCCATTATATATATACGAAAGTGGACAAATAAAAAATGGCGTACCTGTTAAAAAGAATGATTTAGACCTAGATACAGAACATTGGATAGAAAACGGGGAAACCAGATATGAAGATTGGAGAGGAAATACCACTAAGATAAAGCAACATGTAGATGATGTAGTAGAATATTTATTAGCAAATTATAAAAATAGTAATTTCGAAGAAAAATTAGGAACAACTGAAGATTATGAAGAAAGTCAAGATACCAATGAATTAGTTCCAGATATAAATAAACAATATAAAAGAATAATAACATACACATTAAAATAATAAAGAAGGGAAATAGGAGGTAATGTAAAATGGGAGATACAGTAGTTACGATTTTAGCTATAGTATTAGCAGCTGTATTAATGTTTATTTTTCCCTTAATGTCAGTTGCTGATCGTAGTGATGATGTTTCGCAATTATCTGTACAAAATAGTACAACTACATTTGTAGACAATATTCGTTCTACAGGAAGAATAACATTAGCAGATTACAATAAGTTTGCACAAGAAATTAATGCAACAGGAAATACATATGATATAGAAATAGAAGTAAAAGTATTAGATGAAAATCCTGGTAAGAAAACAGCACAAACAGCTTATGAAAAAATAGGTGAGAATGTTTATTACACAGAATATACTACACAAATTATGGAAGACTTAAATGATGCAAGTAATAATAATACTAAATACTTAAAAGAAGGAGATATTGTATCTGTTAGTGTAAAAAATACAAACACAACAATTTCTCAATTATTAAGAAACTTCTTCTATAGAGTAACAGGAAATGATTCATCAACAATAGGAGCATCAAACGGAGGAATTGTTACTGTTAATGGAAGAAATTAGATAAAAAAGAAATAAGGGGTGTCTTGTAACAAAACACCTTTTTCTTTTATTATACAAGAAATATTAAGTGATATTTCTTGTATAATAAAAGAGTTACAAAAGTAAAGAAAGGAATTAAGATGAAATTACAAAGCTGGATAGTAATATTTGCTATTATTGTTATACCAATAGTATTAGTAATGTCTTTATATATTCAAGTACAGATAAATTACGTTAATTTACAAGGAAACTATGATACTGTATTAAATAATGCAACTTATGATGCAATAAAAGCATTTCAAATAAACGAATTAAATAGTACAACACAAAATATAGCTCAAGAAAAAATAAGAGATGTTGAAGCTTCTGTAACAACATTTTATAATTCTTTAGCTACAAATTTTGGACAAAGTGGATATTCAGAAGAAGAATTAAAAAGTTTTGTACCTGCATTGGTATATACGTTATATGATGGTTACTATATATATACGAAATATAATAATGTAGTAACAGAGAGTAATACGATTAATTTAGGCTCAACTCAATCAGAAACAGGTTTAAAACCTTATGTGTATTATTCTGCAAGGTATAAAAAAGGAAATAAAGATGTTGTAATAAACTATACATTAGATAATTATATAACTGTATTTTATAATAATGGATCAAGTACCTACGAAACATATTCAGGCTTTTTAATAGATACCTCAAAAACAAATGCGGCAGGGACAACTTATGATGGAATTAATATTGATAACGAAGCATTATCAGAAGTTAATCGAACTTCTTTTGAGGCAAATCAAACAAATCCACAAAAAATTAATTACAAATATTTTACAAATAATAATGGCAGAAGAGAAAAAGCATATTGGGATGGAAGTAAATGGTATAAATATAATGTTGATGGAACGATAAATACAGTAGATGAAGCTATGTTAGCTCAGTTAGGAAGGAATTACCAAAGAGATACAAGTGCACAAGAATATTTAAAAGAAGCATATGCATTTACTAATCAAATGAAAAGTATTATAGGGGATATTACACTTGGAGATATAGTAGATGTAAACAAAGAAGATTTAGGAATTACAGGAGATATAGGAAATCAAAGTATAATGGATTTTAATACTTTTGCACAGCATAAACAACAAGTTATAAGAAATTCTATAAATACTAATTTAAGAGCGACAATTGCTAAATTTAATGAGAATTCTACATATCCAGCAAAAATGCCAACACTTACAGAAAATGAATGGAGTATGATTTTAAGTAATACTTGTTTAATATCTTTTATGCAAGGACAAAATATAGGTAATGGATATTACATGGGATATAGTATTGTAACAAATAACAAAAATAGAGAATTTGTTGATCCTAAATTAATATATATACTAGACCAAGATAAAAACCAGTACCATGATGTTAGACATTTTAGTGCAAGTTTATCTGGAAATATAATAGGTTATAGGAATACAGATTTTGAGGCACAGAGTTTTGTTTCAAACGATAGTACTACTAAAAATTATTATCCACATGGTTCTGCAACAGCAGACTATGCATGTATAGTAACATCTTCAGAAATCACATCATCAAATGGTAGTACTTCAGCAGATAATGCATCAGGAAATCGTTTAACAGATTTGGATACTATTTTGGATTCTGCACCAGCTAATATTAGAAAAGCATATTATACTGCACTATTTAGAGAACGATATAATTCATATAAGAGTTTAGCTTTAAGTGGCATATAAAAATAGATACTTTTATAGTATCTATTTTTTTGCCTGCTTTTTGAAATAAAGAATCATATACATAATAAAATTTTGAAATGGTAAAATTTTACATGATTTTATAGTAAAACCTTTCTAGTATGAAACTTATAAAAATAGTACAAAATATATACTATAGAGGTTTTATATTATGAAAAATTTAAAAAAAATTTTATTAATTTTAATCTTATTTGTTATATTATTATATGTAAGTAACATTAGCTCTATTCCAAATAATTTAATTTTAATGCAAGGAGAACACTTAAATGTAAAAACATTATTAGGACTAAGTATATCAGATATAAATGGAGAAACAATTGAAGCTGTTAATTCAGACGATACAAAAGTAAGCAATAAGATAGGAAAAGTAGATTTATCTGTAAATTTAGCTGGTTTTTCTGTAAAAGATTTAACATTAAATGTAATACCAAATACGGTTGTAATTCCAAGTGGCGAAACAATAGGACTTAGATTATATACAAGTGGAGTTTTAGTAGTAGGAATGTCAGAAATTCAAGGACAGGATAATAATAATTATACTCCTTATAAAAATTCTGGTATAAAAGAAGGAGATATGATAACTAGGGTAGATGATGAAGCGGTTACTTGTACTTCTGATTTAATTACAAAAGTAAATGAGTCAAATGGAAATTCTGTAAAAATAACATATGTTAGAGATGGAAGTAATTATAATACAGAGATTTTACCAACAAAAACTAGTGATAATGAATATAAACTAGGTTTATGGGTTAGAGATGCTGCTTCTGGAGTTGGAACAATAAGCTTTTATGATCCTAAAACAGGTGAATTTGGAGCATTAGGTCATGGAATATTAGATGTAGATACAGAAGAATTAATAGATATAGCAAGAGGAGATATAGTTACAAGTAAAATAGTATCAATAGTAAAAGGCGAAAAAGGCAAACCTGGAGAATTACAAGGAAGTATCGATAATGGAAAAATAATAGGAGAAGTGTATAAAAATACTAATTTTGGAATTTATGGAAAAATAAATAATTTAGAAATACTAAAACAAGATTCCGATAAGGTAATGGAGGTAAAAACTAGAGATGAGGTAAAAGAAGGAAAAGCATCTATATTATGTACTTTGGATGATAACAAACAAGAAGAATATGAAATTGAAATAGAAAAAGTATATACATCAACAAACAGATCAAATAAGAATATGATAATAAAAGTAACAGACCCAAGACTATTAGAAAAAACAGGAGGAATAATACAAGGAATGAGTGGATCGCCAATAATTCAAGATGGAAAATTTGTAGGAGCTGTTACTCATGTTATGGTTAATAATCCCGAAAAAGGATATGGAATATTTGCAGATACAATGCTAAAACAAATGAAAGAAGTAGAAGAGAATTAGAAATTCTAATTCTCTTCTACTATTTTATCTGAAATTTGTGTTACTGTTCCAGCACCTAATGTTAAAATAATATCGTTTTCTTTAACATTTTCTTTTAAATAATTAATAATATCATCAAAATTTTGTATATAAATAGCTTTCTTTCCTAAAGAATTTATCTTATCAACTAAATCTTGTGAAGAAACACCATATCTATTAGTTTCTCTTGCTGCATATATATCTGTAATTATTATATTATCAAAATTTAATAATGCTTTTGCAAAATCATTTAATAAGGTTTTTGTTCTACTATAAGTATGAGGTTGGAAAACAACCCATGATTTATTATATTTTTTATTCATTAAAGCTTTAGCTGTAGCAATTATTTCTGTTGGATGATGACCATAATCATCAAATACAGTAGCATTATTAACAGTACCTTTATATTCGAATCTTCTATGAGCACCTGTAAACTTTTGTAGTGCAGTTTTTATATATTTACGTTCTATTCCATAATAATCACAAAGAGCAATAGTTGCTAACGCATTTAATACATTGTGCATTCCTGGAATTCTTAATTGAATTCTCTCGAAAAATTTATCTTTTTTATATACATCAAAAGCAGGAAAACCATTATTATCAAATACGATATTTACTGCAAAAAAGTCAGTATTTTTATTTGTAATTCCATATGTTAATTTTGTTGCATTAGTATATTGTAATAAATCTAAACAATTCTGGTCATCACCATTAACAACAAGTAAACCATCATCTGGAATAATTTTTACATATTTTATAAAAGCATTCTTTATATTTTCGAAAGTTTTGAAGTAATCTAAATGGTCATTATCTATATTTAAGATAATTTCAGCTTTTGGGAAAAACTTTAAAAAACTTTCTACATATTCACAAGCTTCTATTATAAAATGTTCACTAGAACCAACTTTATAGTTACCATCGATTGCTTTTAATATTGCACCAACTTGAATACTTGGGTCTAAGCCAGCTTCTAAAAAGCATAGTGACACAAGAGATGTAGTTGTAGTTTTACCATGTGTACCAGAGATACCTATAGTATCGTTAAATGCTTTTGTAAGCATACCTAAAAAGTCACATCTTTCGCAAGTTGGAATATTCAATTCTTTCGCTTTTTGCATTTCTGGGTCTGTAGAATTTATTGCAGCAGAATAAACAACGATATCTGCTTTTGATAGATTCTCAAAATCATGACCTATTGTTACTGGAATACCATTTTTTTGCAATTTTTTTACTATTTCAGAATCGGCTAGGTCTGAGCCTGTAACTGTAACACCGAAGTAATTAAGAATTTCGGCAATTCCACTCATGCTGACACCACCAATTCCAAGCATATGTACTCTATTATATTTTTTTATTAAATTAAGATTAGGCATTAAATTTCCCTCCTATATTTGAACATGTAAAATTATATAATTATTATGAATTTTTTTCAATATAATTATTACTATTTTATGATAAATATTTCAAAAATGTTAAAAAATAAATAATTTTGAAAAAATAGAAGGAAAAAAGTTTTTTTTGAAGAATAATATAGTTGTACATATAAATGTACAATAATATTATTTAAAACTTTGGAAGGCGGTGCTCAAATGCAAATCACAAATGTACGTTTAAAGAAAGTAAATTCAGGAAACAAAATGAAAGCAGTAGCTTCTGTAACATTCGATAACGAATTTGTTGTACATGACATAAAAGTTATTGAAAAGGACGGATTATTTATAGCTATGCCAAGTAAAAAAACTCAAAATGGAGAGTTTAGAGATGTAGCTCATCCAATTAATGCTGAAACAAGGGAGAAAATTCAAAGCGCTATAATCGAAAAATATAACGAAACTCCTGATGTAGAAGAAGAAGTAAAAAGCGAAGAATCTGAAGAATCAGCAGAATAATATAAATTATTAAAAAAACTAGAGTAGTGATACTCTAGTTTTTTTGACATTTTTATAAAATAATTTTATATAGATTGTGTATGAAAAACAAGTATGTTAAAATTTTAAAAAAAATAAAGGGGGATTTTGTATGGAAACAAAAATTAATGGAGAAGAATTACCGTATGTAGTTTGCAAATTAAACAAAGGAGAATCTGTTGTAACAGAAAATGGTGGAATGAGTTGGATGGATGACGGAATAAGCATGAAAACAACTACAAATGGTGGAATCATGAAGGGATTAGGTAGAGCTTTAGCAGGAGAATCTATTTTTATGAATGTATATACCACAGAAAAAGATGATGCAGAAATTGCTTTTGCATCTTCATTTCCTGGTCAAATACTAGAGTTTGACTTAAAAGAAGGAGAAACAATAATTGCACAAAAACGAGCTTTTTTATGTGCAGAACCAACAGTAGATATATCTATGCATTTTAGAAAAAGAATAGGAGCTGGCTTTTTTGGCGGAGAAGGTTTTATAATGCAAAAGTTCCAAGGACCCGGAAGAGTATTTTTAGAGCTAGATGGTGCAATATATAAACGCGAGTTGGCTGATGGACAAAAATTAAAAGTAGATAATGGTTATGTGGCAGTAATGACAAGTGGAGTAGACTTAAATATTGAAACTGTAAAAGGAGTTAAAAATATAGTTTTTGGAGGAGAAGGGTTATTTTTAACAACATTAAAAGGACCAGGAACAGTATGGATACAGTCTATGCCAATATCTAAACTTGCAAGTATGTTTTATGTAGGAGGAAACCACTAGAAGAAAGACAGGCATAAATAACTAATATAATAAAGAAATAAAACGAATACAAATACGAATTGTTTGGGCTTGTATTCGTTTTTTGTTGCCTATATGAGAAACAAAAAACGCCAAAAAATGAAGAAAAAACGAGTAAAAAAGAGATAAATATAGTGTTTTTTAGCAAAATAAGGAAAAATTTATTCAAAAAAAAGAAAAAGTATAAAAATAATGTATACATAAATTGAAAAAACATAAAATATATAGTATAATAAATGATGCTTGTGTGTAGAAATTAAAGGAGAGTGAATAAGTATTTTTAACAAACATAGAGAAATTCACACAAAAGAGATAATAAAACTTACAGAGCTTTTTGCGATAATGTTATTAATATTATTTACAGTTATTTTAATAAGATATAACATTTTATTCAAAGTAACAATAAACGGTGAAGCAATTGGCTATGTAACAAACAAGTATGAAATAGAAGAGGAAATTAATAATTATATAGAAAGTGAAGAAGAAGGGGTAGCTTTTAGAAACTTAGAAGTTGAAACAGAATATGAGCCTAAATTTGTAAGCAATCAAAGTTCAAATAAAGAGGAAGTGCTAGAAAAAATAAAAGAAAATATTTCTACAACATACACAGCATATGGAATAACAATAGATGATGAGATTAAAACATATGTTGGAACAGAAGAAGAAGCAGATAAGATAGTAGCAGATTTGCAAGACGAATATAAAGACAAACTAGCACTTAATATTGGAGTAAAACAAATATTCGAAAAAGAAAAAATAGATACAGTGGAAGAAACTGTGGCTATTTCAAAATTAAAAACAGAAAATATAGATGTAAAAGTAGCACAAATTGAGGAAGAAGCAAAAAAAGCGGAAGAAGCTAAAAAGGCAGAAGAATCAAGTAATAAAACGACAACAACAAATAATAAAGTCGTTGTTGCTGTAAGACCAATTTCCGGAGGAAAAATAACATCCAGATTTGGAGAAAGAAGTAGTGTTCGTTCTAGTGCGCATACAGGTCTAGACTTGGCTGCTCCAACAGGAACAACAATTAAAGCTGCAGCATCTGGAAAAGTTATATTTGCTGGATACAAGGGATCATATGGTTATATGATAAAAATTGAATGTGATAATGGATACGAGATGTGGTACGCACATTGTAGTAAATTATATGTAAGTGCAGGTGTAAGAGTATCTGCGGGAGATAAAATTGCAGCTGTTGGTTCTACAGGTAATTCTACAGGTTCACATTTACATTTTGAGATTAGAAAAAATGGAAAAGCTTTAAATCCTCAAAATTATTTGTAAAATATGGAGTGAATTATGGGAATAATATCAAATTTACATGACAATATAAAAGCAAGAATAGAAGAGAAAACTAGCAAAATAAAGGAAAAAAGAGAAGAGGCTGCTAAGAAACGTTTAGCAGCTAAATTAAAGTACATGAATGATGATGAATTAGAAGAATATATTGTGCTTCAAATAAAAAAATTACAAAAGGGTAATAAAGATACTAAAAAAGAGGCAAAAACAGCGGTAGTTACAGCAATTCAATCTATGGATGAGCCAGAGAAACAATTAGAAGTTACAGCACAAATAAGTGATGAGCTAACTAAAAGTGATAAAGGACAAATTATTAAAGCTATAGATCCAACAGCAGCATTATTAGATGATAATGGTATCGATATTATTAAGGGATTAGACAAAAGGCAGAAAATAGCGATTGTAGAGCGTATTATATCAAATCAAAAAGTAAAGGCGGATAAAAGTTCAATAAGTGATTTATCTGATGCAATTGATAAAATATACTGCTTAGTTAATGAGGCTAACGATTTTACTTTACTTAAATATATTGGAACTGTTCAGGATAAAATTACTACTATGAAGAAAAGTGCGGATATTCCAGAAACAGTAAAAACTCAAATTAGACAAACACAATTAAAACTTATTAAATTAGCAGCTAAAAAAGTTGTTTGCAATTATAAGAATATAGGATATAGTATGAGAATAAGAGAATTTATAAAAGCATCAACTCCTAAAGGTAAAGATTCACAAGAAATGAAGGATATGTTTTTAGAAGCAGTAGAAGTAGAAGGAGATAAAATAGGGTTAAAAGGTGCAAAAAATATTATAGGTGACTTATTAGCAAAAGAAGAAGAAAGATATAGAGCTGGAGAAATCAAAAAAATACAAAGAGATGCAGGTGCAGGTGTTGTAGAAAAAATAGCTAGATTACAAGGCGAAAGTGATGATGATACAAGAAGTTAGTTTTAAACTAGCTTCTTTTTGTATATTAGAAAACAATTATATGAAAGATGTAAGATTTTTTGTAGCATAGATTTTAAGAACGATTAAATATAGCGAAAAAAGTAGAAATATATATAGTAAATTACAATAATTTCTATTGACTTTAAAATATGAATAGGATATTATTAAAATTGTATGAATATATTTTAAGGAGGCATACTTATGGCTGAAACAAAAAATGATAGCAATAAAGTAGAAAAAATGATTAATGATTTAGTAGAAAAAGCTAAAAAAGCTTCAAAAGAGTATATGAAGCTTAATCAAGAGCAAGTAGATAAGATTGTAAAAGCTATGTCTATGGCAGGCTTGGAACATCATATGGAACTTGCAAAACTTGCAGTTGAGGAAACTGGAAGAGGTATTTACGAAGATAAAATTATAAAGAATATGTTTGCAACAGATTATATATATAATAATATCAAAAATGAAAAAACAGTTGGTATTATAGAGGAAAATGTAGAAGATGATTATGTTAAAATTGCAGAACCAATCGGAATTATTGCAGGGGTAACACCAGTAACAAATCCAACATCTACAGTTATGTTTAAATCTATAATTTCTGCAAAAACAAGAAATGTAATTATATTTGGATTCCATCCATCTGCACAACAATGTAGTAAAAGAGCTGCAGAAATATTAAGAGATGCTGCAGTAAAAGCAGGAGCACCAAAAGATTGCATTTTATGGATAGAAGAACCATCTTTAGAAGCTACAAATAGATTAATGAATCATCCAGATGTTAATTTAATATTAGCAACAGGTGGAACAGGAATGGTTAAAGCTGCTTATTCATCAGGAAAACCAGCTTTAGGAGTAGGACCTGGAAATGTACCATGTTATATAGATAAAACAGCAAAATTAAAAACATCTGTAAATGACTTAGTGTTATCTAAATCATTTGATAATGGAATGATTTGTGCTTCAGAACAATCTGTAATAGTAGATGAAGCAATTTATAAAGAGTTCGAAGAATTAATGAAAAATGCTGGATGTTATTTTGTTTCTCCAGAAGAAAAAGAAAAATTAAAAGAAGTAATGTTTAATAAAGAAAAAGGATATGCATTACAATCAAAAATACCAGGACAAAGCCCATATAGTATTGCAAAACAAGCAGGATTCGAAGTACCAGAAGATACTAAAGTATTAGTGGTTTATGAAGAGGGAGTAGGACCAGAATTCCCATTCTCTAAAGAAAAACTAAGTCCAGTCTTAGCATATTATATTGTAAAAAATAGCAAAGAAGGAATTGAAAAAGCAGAAAAACTACTAGAAAATGGTGGACTTGGACATTCTGCAGTTATACATTCAGAAGACGAAGAAACGATAAAAGAATATGGAAAAAGAGTAAAAGCAAGTAGAATCATTGTAAACCAACCATCTTCACAAGGTGGAATTGGTGATATATATAATTCATTTACACCATCATTAACACTTGGTTGTGGTACATTTGGAGGAAACTCTACAACGGATAATGTATCTGCTAAAAATTTAATAAATGTTAAAAAGATGGGAAGAAGGAGAGTTAATATGCAATGGTTTAAAGTTCCAAAGAAAATATATTTTGAAGCAGGCTCAATAAAATATCTTGAAGATATGCGAGATATTTCTAGAGCATTTATAGTAACAGATGAATCAATGGTTAAATTTGGGTATGTTGATAAAGTGTTATATCACTTAAGAAAAAGACAAGATTATGTACATTCTGAGATATTCTTTGATGTAGAACCAGATCCATCTTTTGATACAGTTAAAAAAGGTGTAGAAGCAATGAAAAAATTTGAGCCAGATGTAATTATCGCATTAGGTGGAGGTTCTGCAATAGATGCTGCAAAAGGAATGTGGCTATTATACGAAGATCCAGATGTAGATTTAGAAGGCTTAAAATTAAAATTCATGGATATAAGAAAACGTACATACGAGATTCCAGAACTAGGAAAGAAATGCCAAATGGTAGCAATTCCTACAACATCTGGAACAGGTTCAGAAGTTACATCATTTGCAGTTATAACAGATAAAGAGCAAGGTAAAAAATATCCATTAACAGCATATGAATTAACACCAAATGTTGCAATAGTAGATCCAGATTTTGTATCTACACTTCCAAAATCTTTAACAGCAGATACAGGAATGGATGTTTTAACACATGCATTAGAAGCATATGTATCAAATATGGCAACAGATTATACAGATGCATTAGCAGAAAAAGCAACAAAATTAGTATTTGAAAACTTAGAAGAAGCATATAACCATGGAGATAATAAATATGCAAGAGAAAGAATGCATAATGCAAGTACAATGGCAGGTATGGCATTTTCAAATGCATTTTTAGGAATATGCCACTCTATGGCACACAAATTAGGAGCAGTATTCCATTTACCACATGGTAGAATAAATGCAATTTTACTACCATATGTTGTAGAATATAATGGAAGTAAACCAACTAAATTTACATCATTCCCTAAATACGAATATTACATGGCAGATGAAAAATATGCTAAAATTGCAAAGATGGTTGGTCTAAAAGCAGATACAGTAGAAGAGGGAGTACATTCATTAGCAGAAGCTATTAGAAAGATGAACAAAGATATAAATATTCCAGCATCATTTAAAGAAGCAGGAGTAGATGAGCAAGAATTCTTAGATAATGTAGACAAATTAGCAGATAGAGCATTTGAGGATCAATGTACACCTGCAAACCCAAGATTACCATTAGTAACAGAGATAAAGAAAATCCTATTGGATAGTTACTATGGAAAATAGGAAAACGGGGATGTTCCTTCGGGATTTGGGGACGTTCCTCGGGATTTGAGGACGTTCCTTAAATCCCTATATTACTGAAAGTAACTTTTAAAGAATATAACAAAAAAGCAAAAACCCTAGCAATTCGAAAATTGCTGGGGTTTTTGAAAAGAAATTATTGGATGCAATTTGAAGGCAGTCCAACTATTCCTCTGAAGAAGATTAGCATTCCCTCTTCACATTCTACCATTTCTAGACCTTCTCTTTCGAGAATAGTTTTCATTGTGTCAAAGAGCAGATGATATTTTTTTATTTCATCTTCATTACTATCAAGGCCACTATATGGTAAATTAGTATAATAGGAAATTTCTGTGCAATCATCTCCTTCAAGGCTGCAGTAAGTTAGAAGCTCATTTGATTCTCTAGAATGATTAACTGATGTGTCGGATATCGAAATGTAAATATTTTCATCTAATATCCGATTCCCATCGATAAGGGATATAGCCTTTTCAACAGCTTCACACCATACAGTTAAAGCTCCGTTTGTAATTTTGTCTATAATTTCTTCTCTCCAAGTTAATATCATATAACCTGTCCTCCTCATAAAAGTGTGGGAAATTTCCCAATATTTAATAGTTACTAAAGGTTCACCTATTATTATACTATATTGTTAACAAAAAATCAAATTATGGAAACTTGAAAAAAGAACTAACACAAAATAATGCTCTGAAAATCCTTACTTAAATAAAGGTAAAAAGCCTAACAGTAAAATGGTAGGCTTTTTGTGTATCAAAACTATTATTTACTTTTCTCAATCCTAATATGAATATCTCTTAATTGATCTCTTGAAACATAACCAGGAGCTCCCATCATTAAATCTTGTGCTTTGCTATTTAATGGGAAAGCTATAACCTCACGAATATTTTCTGCACCTGTAAGAAGCATAATCATCCTATCAATTCCAGGAGCTACACCAGCATGTGGGGGAGCACCATATTGGAATGCAGTATATAAAGCACCAAATCTTTCCTGTACTTGGTCTTTAGTATAACCAGCGATTTCAAAAGCTTTAAGCATAATATCAATATCATGATTTCTAACTGCTCCAGAAGAAAGTTCTATACCATTACAAACAATATCATATTGGTATGCAACAACATCTAATGGATTTTTAGTATTTAAAGCTTCTAATCCACCTTGAGGCATAGAAAATGGGTTATGACTGAATGTAATATTTCCACGTTCATCTAATTCATACATTGGAAAATCAACAATCCAGCAGAATTTGAAAATATTTTCATCTATTAAACCTAAACGTCTTCCAAGCTCTGCTCTAATTTCACCAGATAAAGTATTAACAACTTTTGGAGTTTCAGCAATAAAGAATAAGCAATCCCCAGGTTTTGAATCTGTTCTTTTTAACATTTCTTCTCTTGCATTATCTGGTATAAATTTAGCAATAGGTCCTTGGAATGTACCATCTTCTAATACACGAAGCCAAGCAAGACCTTTAGCTTTACATTCTTTCATTGCATAATCTGTCATTCCTTCAAAAAAGCTTCTTGGTTGATCTGCTACATCATGAGTCGCTATTGTTCTAACTAATTTTCCTTTAAAAGCGTTTAATGTTACACTTTCATCTTCAAAAATATCTGTAACATCAACTATTACTAATGGATTTCTTAAATCTGGTTTGTCAGACCCATATTTAAGCATAGCTTCTTTATATGTTATTCTAGGGAAGGGGTATTCTACTACTTTTTTATCAGAAAATTTTGTAAATGTATTATAAATTACTGGTTCAATAACAGAGAATACATCTTCTTGTGTTGCATAACTCATTTCCATATCTAATTGATAAAATTCACCAGGAGCACGATCAGCCCTTGCATCTTCATCTCTAAAACAAGGTGCAATTTGGAAATATTTATCAAAACCAGAAACCATTAATAATTGTTTAAATTGTTGTGGTGCTTGTGGAAGGGCATAAAATCTTCCTTCATGTAACCTACTTGGTACTAAATAATCACGTGCACCTTCTGGAGAAGAACTTGTAAGTATTGGTGTTTGAACTTCTAAAAATCCTTGTTTTATCATTTCTTCTCTTAAAAATTGGATAACTTTACTACGTAAAATTATATTTGATTTTAATCTATCATTTCTTAAATCTAAATAACGGTATTTTAATCTTAAATCTTCTCTAACTTCTTGCTCAGTATTTACTTCAAATGGTAAATCTGCAGTTCTTTTGCCTAAAATTTGAATGTCATCAATGTAAATTTCAACAAGACCTGTTTTTATTTTTTCGTTTATTGTGTCTTCACTTCTTTTTCTAACTATACCTTCCACAGATACAGAAGATTCGATAGGGATATGTGATGCAAAATCTACAATATTTGATTCTGCAGAAGTTACCACTTGTGTAATTCCATACATATCACGAATATCTAAGAATACAAGACCTCCTAAGTCACGAATTGTTTGAACAAAGCCTGCAATTTTTACTTTTTTTCCAACATCCTCTAAAGTGATGTCTCCACATGTGTGTGTTCTGTACTTTTCCATAATAAACCTCCTAAATCTATACGATAGGCATCAAAAAATCCCTATCATATTTTTTAATATGATAGGGACGAAATAACTTTCCGCGGTGCCACCCTATATTGAAAACTTGGTTTATAATAGTTTTCCACTCAATTTATTAACTTGTATAATAAAAACAATGTGTTATTCAATTGCGTTTTTCTAAAAGGGCTTCCAGCCTCTAGACCCTTACTCTCTATTAGTAACTTGCAAAAGCTCGTCATTGTTCGATAATAAAATAGGGATTTTAGGAACGTCCCTAAATCCCTATAAAATTATTTTACATAGTATTTGTTAATTTGTCAATATTTATTCATAAAAATATTATGGTAAACTTGACTTTTGAAAATAAATGAATATATAATAAATGCCATATAAAACGCAAGGAGATGAGTTTATGAGCGAAAATAAGGTAAGTAAAGAAGAATTATTACACATTGCAAAATTAGCAGATTTAAAGCTTAAAGAAGAAGAAACAGAAAAATATTTAGAAAATTTACAAGAAATTTTAAATTTTGCAGATGTAATAAATAATGCAGACGTAAGTAATTTAGATATTACAATAGGAACATACGAAAATAAAAATGTATTCAGAAAAGATGAGGTAAAAGAATTTGGTAATTTAGATGCATTACTTCAAAATGCACCTGAAAAGGAACAAAATATGTTTAAAATACCAAAAGTTATAAATTAAATGTGAAGCTATGAACATAGGAATAGATATAGATGATACAAAAATATAATAAAGGAGGCAAATATGAATATTACAGAATTAACAGTACATGAGCTTAAAGAAAAGTTAGAGAAAAAAGAGCTTACAAGTTACGAAATTACAAAAGCATATACAGATAGAATTGCAGAAAAAGAAAAAGATGTACAAGCTTTTGTTACGACATTAGAAGAAGAGGCTTTAGAAAAATCAAAAGAAATAGATAAAAAAATTGAGAGCGGAGAAGCAAAATCAGAATTAGCAGGTATTCCAATAGGAATAAAAGATAATATTTGTACAAAAGGTGTAAAAACAACATGTTCTTCAAGAATGCTAGAAGATTTTATTGCACCATATGATGCAACAGTTATGGAAAAAATAAATGATAAAGAACTTGTAAATTTAGGAAAATTAAATATGGATGAGTTTGCAATGGGTGGTTCAACAGAACATTCATATTTTCATGTTACAAGAAATCCTTGGAATTTAAATAAAGTACCAGGTGGATCTTCTGGTGGCTCAGCTGCAGCAGTAGCAGCAGGAATGGTTCCATGGGCATTAGGAACAGATACAGGTGGCTCTATAAGAGAACCTGCAGCTTTTTGTGGTGTTGTTGGACTAAAACCTACATATGGATTAGTTTCAAGATATGGTGTTGTAGCATTTGCTTCATCATTAGACCAAGTAGGTCCAATAACAAAAGATGTAACAGATGCAGCAATGCTTCTTAATATAATTGCAGGAAAAGACAGTATGGATACAACATCTGTAGAAAGACCAAAAGTAGATTATACAAAAGCCTTAAAAAATGATGTTAAAGGATTAAAAATTGCAGTTCCAAAAGAATTTTTTGGAGAAGGAATAAATGAAGAAGTTAAAAAAAATCTAGAAAAAGCTATCGAAACATATAAAGAACTTGGAGCAGAAGTTTCAGAAGTATCTCTAGATATAGCAGAATATGCTTTAGCGTCATACTATATAATCGCCTGTGCAGAAGCTAGTTCAAATTTAGGTAGATTTGATGGAGTTAGATATGGTCATAGAGCAGAAGAATATAGTAATGTAAAAGAATTAATTACAAATTCAAGAACTGAAGGTTTTGGACCAGAAGTAAAAAGAAGAATAATATTAGGAACATATGTATTAAGCTCAGGATATTATGATGCATATTATAAAAAAGCACAACAAGTTCGTACATTAGTAATGAACGAGTTTAAAAAAGTGTTTGATAATTATGATGTTATTTTAACACCAACATCACCAACAGTAGCATTTGACATTGGTTCAAAAATTAATGATCCACTTGCAATGTATTTAGCAGATATTTGTACAGTATCTGTAAATATTGCAGGACTTCCAGGAATATCTATTCCATGTGGTGTAGATAGCGAAGGAATGCCTGTAGGAATGCAATTAATAGGAAATAGATTTGCAGAAGATACATTATTAAATGCTGCATATACTTTTGAGCAAAAAATAAAATTTAGAGAAAAATATAAGCCAGAATTTAAAAAATAGTAAGGAGGAAAAGTAATGGTAAGAGATGGTTACGAAGTAATAATAGGACTAGAAGTTCATGCAGAACTTTCTACAAAAACAAAAATCTTTTGTTCATGTCCTACAACATTTGGGGCAGAGCCAAATACACATACATGTCCAATTTGTATGGGAATGCCAGGAACACTTCCTGTACTAAATGAAAAGGTTGTAGAATATGCAGTAAAAGCAGGTCTTGCAACAAATTGTGAGATAGAAAGAAATAGTAAAAATGATAGAAAAAATTATTTTTACCCAGATTTACCAAAAGCTTATCAAATATCTCAATATGATAAACCTTTATGTAATCATGGATATATAGAAATAGAAGATGATGAAGGAAACAAAAAGAAAGTAAGACTTTTAAGAATACATATAGAAGAAGATGCTGGAAAATTAAATCATGATGAATATACAGGTGGAAGCTTAGTTGATTTAAATAGAGCAGGTGTTCCACTAATTGAAATAGTATCAGAGCCAGATTTACGTTCAAGTGGAGAAGCAGATAGATATTTAAAGAAATTAAAATCAATATTACAATATATAGAAGTTTCAGACTGTAAAATGGAAGAAGGTTCTTTAAGAGCTGATGTAAACGTATCTGTAAGAAAAGTGGGAGATACAAAACTTGGAACAAGAACAGAAATGAAAAATATGAACTCTTTTAAATCAATTACAAGAGCTATAGATTACGAGGTAACAAGACAAATTGATGTATTAGAAGAGGGAGGAAAAGTAGAACAAGAATCTTTAAGATGGGATGAAGTATCTGGAAAAACATTTCCAATGAGAGATAAAGAAGATGCACAAGATTATAGATATTTTCCAGATCCTGATTTAGTAGCAATTAATTTATCAGAAGAATATATAGAAAATCTTAAAAATACTTTACCAGAACTTCCAGAAAGCAGAAAAGAAAGATATATTAATGAATACAATTTATCTGAAAAAGATGCTAATATTATAACAAGTTCAAAATACTTATCAGATTTATTTGAAGAAGCAAGCGAAGTTTGTGGAAATAGAAAAGCAGTTAATAACTGGATAATTTCTGATATTTCTAGAATTTTAAACGAAAAAGAACTAGAGGCAGACCAAATACCGTTTACAGCAGAGCATTTAGGACATCTAGTAGAATTAATAGATAAAGGTACTATTAGCTCAAGTATTGGTAAAAAAGTAATAGAAGAACTATTTGAAAATCCAAAAGAGCCAGAAGAAATTATTAAAGAAAAAGGTTGGATTCAGATTTCTGACGAAGGTGCAATAAAAGAAGTTGTATTAAAAGTTTTAGAAGAAAATCCAGCTTCTGTAGCAGATTATAAAGCTGGAAAAGATAGAGCAATTGGATTCCTAGTAGGACAAGCAATGAAAGCAACTAAAGGAAAAGCAAATCCACAAATGTTAAACAAAATGTTAAAAGAAGAATTAAGTAAATAGGGAAAAGGGGACGGTGTTTGTTTCCCATTAAGTAAATAAATGCGATAACTTTTTAGTTATCGCATTTGAAATTTTTAGAATAGGGAAAAAAGGAACGTCTCCAAATCCCTAAGTTTAGTTTAAATCTTCCTTTATTTTGTTAAAAGCAAATCCTCCGAATAAAAAACAAAAGAAATATGTAGTTCCAGCTTGGAATAGTAATATACCTATATTATAAATAAGAGGATGTAAATAAAAGAAATTATAATATACCAAGGTTAGGATTGATGCTAGTAAAATAAAAGAAGAAAATATAATACCATAGTTTACAACTTTTTGAGTTGAAATATCTAATTTCATAATACATCACCTTCAATAATTAAAGGATAACATAAAATAAGTGCAAAAACAAATGAAATAATTACCATTATGGATTGAAAAAATAATTAAAGTTTAATAAAATGTAATAAATTATCAATGGGAGGTAGAAGTATGGAATATAGATATAGACCTGAAGGAGTTTGTTCAAGAGAGATGATTTTTGAAATAGAAAATGGAATTATAAAATCATTAAAAATAGTAGGTGGATGTGATGGTAATACTAAAGGAATATCAAAACTTGTTGTTGGTATGAAGATTGAAGATGTAATAGAAAAGCTAAAAGGAATAAATTGTGGAAATAAAGGAACATCATGTCCAGACCAATTATCTAAAGCTTTAGAAAAATATTTAAAAGAAATAGCATAATTATTTATTAAGAAATTTCTCTATTATGAGAAATTTTTTTTATAAGAAAAGTGGCTTCGCCACATGTGCAGATTGCTTCGCAATCGCACGAATATAGGAAACTTAACTTTGTTATATATGTAAAAATCTTCAATTTTTCCTATATAATGAAAAAAGAAGACGCCTTATATAAATAGGGTCTTCTAAAATAAAAACTATGCATAATTTTTATTATAAATTATAAGTAATTAAGCGTTTACTGCATTTAATTTTTTAGAAAGTTGAGATTTTTTTCTAGCTGCAGTATTTTTTACTATAACACCTTTAGCACAAGCTTGGTCTATTTTCTTTGTTGCAAAAGAAGTTAATTTTTTTGCTTCTTCCATATTTTTTGATTCTATAGCAGCTTCTGCTTTCTTTATAGCTGTTTTGTATCCTGATTTTATACTATTATTTCTCATAGTTTTTTTCTTGATAACTTCAACTCTCTTTTTAGCTGATTTTATATTTGGCATTCCAAAACACCTCCTTGTTGTTTAAAATAAATCTATATTAAAGCATAAGCATAAACTTAGCCTTAATGTACGCGCTTAATATTTTACCATGAAATACTAAATTTAGCAAGTATTTTCTTAATATTTCAATAAAAATCCTTAAGATACAATCTTAAGGATTTTATAAGATTAATTATTACCAAATATTATTTCTATATTATTTATTTTTTCTAAAGATAAAATATCATCAAATTCAAATGTTAACACAGTATTACCAGTACCATTTGTAGAGGTTGTAACAACAGGTTCGTAATGATAATTATAATTATAATTTTTATCTTCTGGTATAGCCAAATTGTCATCATATCTATTTATTCTTAATGTATAGTCTAAAACATTTAAATTTGTATCGTTATTTAGAGTAATAGTTAGACTAGTTGATGTAACTTCATATGATGCTATCATATTTATACAAGACTCATTATCTACCACAGGTATAAAGTTATTAGAATTTTTATCATATACTAATAAAAATCGTAAGTTACTAATATTAGGTCTATATCCACGTTTTAATGTAAAACTATTTTCTATTACAAAATTTGTTGAAGTAGGTTCAACATTTTCCGTAGTTACATTTTGTATTAAATCATTTCTCATATTTCCTGCTAAAATAATATTACTATTTTTTTCTTCATTTTCTTGGGTATTAGCATATTTTTCAATATTTATTGTAACAATATCACTAGTATAAGTATAATTAAATTTATAATATTCCCATTTTAAATTAGTTGTAAGTGTATTCTTAAAATTTTCATCTTTATTTGAAATTGTTATAGTTTCATCATCAAATTTATAATTAACAATAACTTTTTCGTTTCTTCGTTCAGCTATATTTATAATATATTCCACATCAGATTTATATAAAAATCCTTTTGTTGCCATTCGTTGTTCGTAATTATTTAAATATTCTAAATTTGGACTTTGTGTAGTTTGGTCTAGATGATTTGATATATAAGTTGTTATATATGTACTACTTACTAGTAATGTTGGAATATTTATTATATAAATTATTAAAGCAAAAACCACAATTAAAATAGATTTTTTTACGTTACTCTTTTTAGAAGAATTTTTATTTAATAGTATTATTGCTAATAAGATAAGAGGAATAAAAATAGTTCCTAAAATATATACTATCATTAAAAATAGATGTTTTATTGAAGATGATATAACAAAATTAAAAATGATACATATAGTTATTAATATAGCAAGTAAAAGTAATAAAAGTATCGGTTTTAGTAATTTTTTATTACTGAAACATGTAATTATGTACATTAAATATTTATATAAAATATAGCTTGCTGCAAAAAATAATATTAACAAAGAAAATGGATATAAAAGTGTTGCAACAATTGATTCTATACTAAATAGTCCCATTGCTAAAATTACAAAAGAAGAAAGAACAGAAGTAGCAATATAATAGTAAAATAGTATTCCTAAAATTAAACATGATAATATATAAATTATTCCTTTAATATGTTTTTTTATAAAATTTTTAATCACTAAAAGCTCGACCTCCTATAATTTTTCCTAATTTATTATCTATATAAATTTCAACGCCATTTCCGATATCATCGGTTCTTCTAAAACAGTAAGCTGTTACTTCATATGATGCGACAGTATCAGTTTCGCGAGACTTTCGTGTAAAGAAATTATTAGGATGTACTGATTTTATTTCATAAGTTTGTGAACTTTCATTATATTTACCTACGATGCGTGAAGCTTCATCAAAAGCTGTTGTAGCAATAGTTTGTGCCTGTTTTTCAGTAAGCGTAGAAGTAGAATTTGTATAGTCAGTATAGAATTGGTCAAAATCTTTTACATATAGATTTTCATCTAAAGTATCTATTTTTTCATCATAACTTGTTTCTAATTCGTCTAAAGTTGCTTGTGCATCAACACTTGATAAATCAGTATTATAGATACAATCTGTGTTTACAATTTTGCTTACAACTAATAAATGAGCAGTATATTGGGAAACATATACATTAGAAATATTTTCGTATGTATAACGTATATTTCCAATACTTACTTTTACTGTGATTTTAGGCACCATACTTACAGTTAAAATAAGGTCATTAGCTGTAAATGTATCTTCTGTAATAGGTTCATCAAAACTTAGATTACACATGGCTTCATATCTTTCATAAGTTTTTAAATCAGTTATTTTTACTTGATATATTTTATAGTTTATTTCTTTAAATTGCTGTTTATATTTATATTCTAAAGAAAATTGATTTTTAGATACGAATTCAGTATATTCTAAGGAATAAGGTTTACTACTAGAACTAATCTTATCAAGCTCTTTAGTTAATTTATTGATATTTTTTAAGTTGGTAGAGCAAACTTTTCCACCTGTGGTAGCAAGTTTTATCATAGAATTTTTGTAAGTATCGCTAAAAGGAATTATATAGTTTTTGCTAGCTGTTTCGTAGTCGAATTCTAAAAACGATTCATTATTATGAATTGAGTCTATAGCATCTTGAGAAACGATTTCTCCATTTTCACTAAAATTATTTAAACTTCCACCAACTATTTCTATAATTTCGTCATACTGCTCAGAATCTTGTAGAAATTCAAAATACTGATTATTTGAATTTTTATATACGATTCTATCAGGAAGAATAATTTCATCTCCTAGTATTACATTTTGCGAAATGTTTATACTTTTATAAGCAAACACAAACAATGTTACAAGTAAAGCTATCCCGAGCAATAATAAAAATAAAATAATACATACTTTTTTCATAAAAATCACCTGCAACAATTATATCGTATTTCGATAATTTATACAATGAAAAATAGACTTTTTAGGACAAATTATTGTATTCTAAAAAATCATGTGTTATATTAAAAAAGGAATAAAAAGGTTGATTTGCCAGATATATAGATTGCTTCGCAATTATACATGCACATTTCGTGCAGAAAAATTTGGCGATTTTTTACATAATAGTAAAGGAGGTCTTGGTATGATAGCTATTGGAGCAGATCACGGAGGCTATAGATTAAAAGAAGAAATAAAGAAATATTTTGAAGAAAATAGTATAGAGTATGAAGATTATGGGACATATTCAGAAGAAAGAACAGATTATCCAATTTATGCTAAAAAAGTAGCAGAAGCAATGGTTAATGGAAGTGCAGATAAAGGAATTTTAATATGTAGGTCAGGTTATGGTATGACTGTTGTTGCTAATAAATTTAAAGGAGTAAGAGCAGCAAGTGTAACTAGTGTTGCTTATGCAAAAGCTGCAAAAGCAGATGATGATATAAATTTATTAACATTATCTGGTGACAATACAACAATAAAAGAAGCAATAGAAATGATAAATGCATGGTTAGAAACAGAATTTAAAGGTGGAAGATATAAAGAAAGATTAGACATGCTAGAAAAAATAGAAAATGAAAATATGAAATAGAGGTGTTAAATATGTGGGGTGATATAGCGATAGCCTTTCTACTAGCTTTTATAACAGCTTTTATGATGACACCATATTCTATAAAATTAGCCAAAAAAGTAGGTGCAGTTGATGTACCAAAAGATAATAGAAGAATGCATCATAAACCGATTCCAAAACTGGGTGGGGTTGCTGTTATTGCAGGTTTTGTAGTTTCTTTTATATATTTAGTAATAACACTATCAATAGAGGATTCATCAAGACTTAATTTATTTGGAATAGAAGAATATGGCAAAAAAATATTAGGCTTTTTTGTAGGTGTGCTAATATTAGGAATCACTTGTTTTATAGATGATGTAAAAACTATAAAACCTTTAGCAAAACTTTCGGGGCAACTTTTAGCTGCCATTGCAGTTGTAGTTTCTGGTATAAGAATTATAGAAGTAATCCCATTCTTTGAATCAGCAGTACTAAATGAAGCTGTTTCTATGATTTTAACAGTTATTTGGATAATAGTAATTACTAATGCAATTAATTTAATGGATGGATTAGATGGGTTATCATCTGGAATAACAATGATTTCATGCATATCATTATTAATAATATTTTCTTTAAATAATTCACCATTAATTGCAATAATAATGATAACAGCTTTAGCTGGAGCTTTATGTGGATTTTTACCATTTAACTTTAATCCAGCAAAGACGTTTATTGGAGATACAGGATCAAATTTCCTAGGATTTACCTTATCAGTAGTTTCAATTTTAGGAGTGGCTAAAACATATACAGCAGTAGTAATTATTTTGCCAGTTATAGTTCTTGGCTTACCAATTTTTGATACATTATGTGCAATTTTAAGAAGAATTCACAAAGGAAAATCTTTAAAGGCTGTATTCCAAGCAGATAAAGGCCATTTACATCATAGAATAGTACGAAAAGGTTTTTCGCAAAAACAAGCAGTTTATATTTTATATGGAATAAGTGCAACATTTGGAATGTTTGCAGTAATATTATTTGAAAGTGGTATAATAAAGGCAATATCTTTTGCATTTATGGTAATTGCAGTAATTGCTTTAGGATATAGAAGTTTTTCAAGTTTACGTGGGGAAGAAGGCAGTATGTATGAGTGTTCAAACTGTAAATATATTTATAATCCAAAAGTTGGCAATGAAACTGCAGGAATAGGGCCCAATACAGAGTTTTATGATTTACCAGAGGATTGGAAATGCCCAGTTTGTGGTGAAAGAAAAGATATGTTTACACCATACGAGGAAAAATAAATTTATATATTGCTAAATTAAGATATTCATAATATAATTAGAAAAAATTAAAGAGGTGATAAATATGTACGTATGTTTAGCATGTGGATATGTATATGATCCAGAAAAAGGAGATCCAGATTCAGGAATAGCTCCAGGAACAGCTTTTGAAGATATCCCAGATGATTGGGTTTGCCCAATTTGTGGAGTAGGGAAAGATATGTTTGAAAAACAATAGAATTAATACAATCTGTTGAAAGACATTAAAAGCTGTTTTCAACAGATTTTTTATATATATTAAGAAAGGAAGCAAAGAATGGAAGATAATATAGTAAAATTTTTAGCGTATAATGGAAGAATTGCTATAACATGTGCAGAAACAACAATGCTAGTAGAAAAAGCAAGAAACACTCATGATTTAAGCCCTGTAGCAACAGCAGCTTTAGGTAGATTATTAACAATGGGTGTTATCATGGGAAGTGATTTAAAGTCAGAAAAAGATAATATTACCTTGCAAATTAAAGGTGATGGACCAATAGGGAGAATGGTTGCAGTAGTAAATAAAAATTTACAAATAAAAGGAATGGTAGAAAATCCACAAGTAGATGCACCGTTAAACGAATTTGGAAAGTTAGATGTAGGTGGAGTTGTAGGATATAATGGTTATGTAAATGTAATTAAGGATATAGGATTAAAAGAGCCATATATAGGTGTAATTCCAATTTCATCTGGAGAAATCGCAGAAGATTTTGCTAGATATTTTACAGAGTCAGAACAAACAAGATCTGCAGTTGCTTTGGGTGTACTTGTAGATAAAAATGGAGTAAAAAAAGCTGGTGGTTATCTATTAACAGCTATGCCAGATGCAACAGATGAAGATATAACGAAAATAGAAAAAAGTATATTTGAAGCAGGCGCAATATCAAAAATGTTAGATGATAACTTATCATTAGTAGAAATTGCTAAAAAAGTAACTGGAGATAAAAATGTAAAAGTTATTCAAACTGATATGCATCCAATATATGAATGTGATTGTAGTAAAGAAAAGATTGAAAAAGCTTTACAAGCATTAGATAAAAATGAAATAAATAAAATAATAGAAGAAGATGGTAAAGCAGAGATTATATGCCATTTTTGTAATAAAAAGTATCTATTTTCTAAAGAAGATTTAATAAATTTAGTAAATAAAAATTAATATATTGGATATAATATAATTAGGTGATTATTATGAAAATATCTTATATAAAGTCGATTCATGATAATACTAGTTTTAAATTCTTTAAGAATATAGGTATGAATGGCATAGAGTTACAAGACTTAGAAAATGTGGATAAAGTTTTGCAAAATTTAATCGAAAATGATTATAAAACATTTTTTATAACAAATGAAGTTGCTGGTCATTCACAAGATTTATTTAAAAAATATTATAACTCTAAGGATATAAATATAATAATTGCCAAAACAAAAAATTAGTTATGTAACTAAAAGTGAATATACTAGTTAAAAAAGCATATACTGTGATTATGGAGGAATATGATGTCTTTTGATAATTGCGTATATGCTAATTTTAATTTTGAATTTAATAAAGTAATAAAAAGAGTAAATGAAAAAAGATATTCAGATTTGATTTTTATTTGCATCGGAACAAATAAGATAGTTGGTGACAGCTTTGGACCAATAATTGGAGAAATATTAAAACGCAATGTAAAAAATAGAAAGATCAAAGTTATTGGAGATTTAACAAATAATATAAATTCAAAAAATATAAAAAACATAAAATATAATTGTGATAATCCATATGTTATTAGTATAGATTCTGCTTTATCAGACACTATAGAACCAGGAAATGTATTTATAATAAAAAAAGGATTAGTGCCAGGAAGTGCATTGAATAAAAAAGCTACTGCAATTGGAAATATAGCTATTAAAGGTATTGTTGCTAAAGATGAAAAAAGCTTAATAAAAAATTATTATAATCTAAAAAATGCAGATTATAAATTAATATTAAAATTTTCAAAAAACATTTCGAAAATCATATTACAAAGTATAAAATTTCTAAATTTGTAAATTATTTATATAGTAGGAAATTTCTCCTAGTAGGAGAAATTTTCGTACTAGATAATTATGGCGAATGTTAGATTTTATAACATTTACCAATGTATAGAAAATCTTGCATTCGCCTATTTATATAAATATAAATTTAGAGGTGATACATATGGAAATGAAAGATATGATTGTTATAAAAAATTTACCTTCAAACATTGTTGAAGAAGCATGGGTTGTAATTAAACCAGAAGTAAGAAATAAAGAAAAAGAACTTATAAAAAGGATTAAAAATAGCAAAACGAATACCAAAGCAGAAAATGGCTATGTATTAAAAGAAGCAGAAACTGTAATTTACGACTATCTAAAAAATATTAATAGTTATGAAGATAAGAAAAAATATAATGACATAATAAGAAAGTATAACAAATTAAAAAAGACAAGTATTATTTTATTGGGAATATATGTGAGCTTGCTTATACTAAGTTTTATATTTTAAACATAAATACCTTAACTTGTGAATATATTGTACAAATATATTACCAAGGAAGAGGTGTTTTTTTATGGAAAGAGTACTGTCAACAGAAGAAAGAATAAGAAGAGCAGAAGAGGTCTATAGAAACAAAGGAAATGTAGGACACGAGCCTATAAAAAGTATTCCTAAATATAAGAACAAATTAATAAAAAAAATGATAATTCAAATTGTAGTATGTTTAAGTATATATACTTTATTTTATTTTTTAGGAAATACAGATGATTTATTTTCTAAAGACATGGTAAGTAAAGCAAGAGAAATTATGTCATATGATATCAATTTTGATGAAATATATAAAAGGTTTATAAATTGGTTAAATTCAAATAATTTATTTATGAATAAAGCGGAAAATGAAATTACAAATAGTATAACTGATGAATTAACAAATGAAATTAATCTAAATGAAGTGCTAGAAAATTCTGCTAGTATTGGAGGTGCTACACAAGAAGTTGAAAATACAAATTTATCTCAGATGGAAATAGATGCAAATGAAATAAAAAGCAAATATAATTTAATAAAGCCCCTTGTAGGAACGATTACATCAAGGTTTGGTCATAGGGATCCAACTACAGCTACAGTACCTAAAAATCATACTGGTATAGATATCGCGGCTAATACGGGAACTGTTATATATGCAGCGTTAGATGGTGTAGTTAAAATTGCCTCAAGTGAGGGCGATTATGGTAATCATTTAAGAATAGAAAAAGACGATGTTGCGATTTATTATGCACATTGTAATAAATTATATGTAAAAGAAGGGGACTATGTAACACAAAATCAACCTATTGCAGAAGTTGGAGCAACTGGTAATGTTACAGGACCTCATTTACATTTTGAAATAAGAAAAGAAGATAGATATGTTGACCCAGATATGATTTTAGATTTTTAACAATTATGATTATGGTCATTAAAATAGCTATAATTTAGAAAGAGAGAATAATGGAATTTAAGATAGACATAAAAATATTTTTAATAGCATTAGTTTTTTTACTGGTAAATCAAATTTATATGTACATATTATTTATGATATTTGCAATTATACATGAATGCTTTCATCTTTTGGCTGGAATAATTTTAGGTTATAAAGTTAAAAGTATAAGAATTATGCCATTAGGCTTGTCAATTGCTTTTAACGAAAAAGAAGAAGAGTATAATACGAAAATTAAAAAATCAAATTTTAATAATGTAAAAAAGATAATTATATTATTAATGGGACCAATATCTAATATAGTAATTGCGTTCTTTTTTATGCTTTTAAATATGGCAATACCAGTATATATAAATATTTTAATCGCGATTTTTAATTTGTTACCAATATATCCATTAGATGGTGGGCAAATATTAAATAGGGTATTAAGGATTATTTACGGAAATTTTGAGGCATATAAAATTAGCAATTCTGTTAACAATATAATAATGAGTATTCTTACAGCTTTAGCCAGTATTGGATTACTATGCACTAAAAATATAGCAATTATTTTTATAATAATTTTTTTATGGTATTTAATTATTAAAGAAAACAAAAAATATAAAGAAATAAGTAAATATTTTAAATCTTTTCACAAACTGGACAAAAAAAGTAATTATAATATATAATAATTACGTAAAAGGAGCGGGAATTTATGGTTAGTGAAAATATTTTAGTAGTAGATGACGAATCAAGAATGAGAAAATTAATTAAAGATTTTTTAGCTCAGAAAGGATATAGTATTTTGGAAGCGGCTGATGGTGAAGAAGCTTTACAAGTATTCGAGGAAAATCAAAATAAGATTAATTTAATACTATTAGATGTGATGATGCCAAAACTAGATGGATGGTCTGTATTAAGACAGATAAGACAAATTTCACAGGTACCGATAATAATGCTTACAGCAAGAGGAGAGGAACAGGACGAATTATTTGGTTTTGAGCTAGGTGTTGATGAATATATTTCTAAGCCATTTAGTCCAAAAATATTGGTAGCAAGGGTAGAAGCAATTCTAAAAAGAACTAGAAAAGACACAGACAAAGTTAAAGATTATGGTGGAATTACTATCGATCCAGAGGGAAGAACTGTTAAAGTTGACGGTAAACAAATAGAATTAAGTTTAAGAGAATATGAACTATTAAAATATTTAGTAGATAACGAAAATATTGCTTTATCAAGAGATAAAATATTAAATAATGTATGGAATTATGATTATTATGGTGATTCAAGAACAATAGATAGTCATATTAAAAAAATTAGACATAAATTAGGTAAAAAGGGAAAATATATCGAAACTATGCGTGGAGTTGGATATAAATTCGAGGTAAAACAGTGAAAAAAATAAACAAAAAATACAATTCCATACGTTTTAAATTATTTATAACACTTGCTATATCAGTTGTAGTAATAATCTTATTCCTAATTGTGCTAAATAATATAGTTTTAGAATCATTTTATTTATATACAAAACAAGGAGCACTTGTAGATATTTTTGATGAAGTAAATAAAGCATATAATACAAATCAATCAGAAAAAGTAATAACTAATATACTGTCAAATTATGCTGCAAAAAGTAACTATGATATTATATTAGAAACTCAAGATGGTATTAATTTATATACATCAAATGAAAATTTTATACAAACGATAAATGAAATGAATGCATTAAGAAGTAATACTAACAGAAATATAATATATGCTAATAAAAATGTTAATATAAAGAAAGTTAAAGATCCATCAGATAATATTACATATATATTGTTGTCAGGTTCTTTAGACAATAATTATAATTTATATATAAGAATGCCAATATCTTCAATTCAAGAAAGTGTAAAAATTTCTAACACATTCTTATATTTAATTGGTGGTATAACGCTAATAATTGCAGCTATTTTGATAACTTTTATTTCTAAAAGGTTTACAGAACCTATTCAAGAATTAAACGAAATTGCCGAGAAAATGGCAAGGCTTGATTTTAGTAAAAAGTTTCATCCAAAAGATGTTGATGATGAAATAAATGCATTAGGAAGAAGTATTAATATCATGTCAGACAAGCTAGAAGCAACAATACAACAATTACGAAATTCTAATGTTGAGTTAGAAAAAGATATTGAAGAGAAATCTAAAATAGAAGAAATGAGAACTCAATTTATTTCAGATGTTTCGCACGAGCTAAAAACACCGATAGCTTTAATACAAGGATATGCAGAAGGTCTAGTAGAAAATGTAAATTCAGATGAGGAAAATAGGCAATTTTATGCAAATGTAATATTAGATGAAGCTAATAAAATGGATAAATTAGTAAAGCAATTATTAGAACTTATGAAGCTAGAATATGGAAAAAGAGAATTCCAAAATGCGAATTTTAATATTACAGAATTAATACAAGAAGTTATTAGAAAATCAAAAGTAATGCTTGAAGAAAATAATATAGAAGTTAGAATGGATATGCCAGAAGAGGTTATAGTATTTGCAGATGAATTCTATATTGAACAAGTTGTAACAAATTACTTTACAAATGCCATAAAACATGCAAAAGAAGTCTTTAATGAAAAATACATTAAAATAAAGATAGAAACGAGAAAAAAGACAAATAAAGTTAGAATTTATGTATTTAATACTGGTGACAATATTGAGGAAGAAAACTTACTAAGAATATGGAGACGTTTTTATAAGGTTGACTCTTCAAGAAATAGAGATAATGGTGGAACTGGTATTGGATTAGCACTAGTAAAAGCAATAATGAATAATTACAACAACGATTTTGGTGTACAAAATAAAGATACTGGTGTAGAATTCTACTTTGACTTAGATATAGGAAAATAGGGCTTAAGGGGACGTTCTTTTTTGCTCACTAGGGATTTTGGGGTGTTCCTTCGGGATTTGGGGACGTTCCTTAAATCCCTATTTTTTTGAATGCAAGAAGCTTAAATTAGTTTAATCTGTAGTATTTGCGTAACGATTATTAATATGTAGCAAAGTTATTTTTGTCGAATAATGTCTTACGAAAAAGCTTTACAAAAAAGCAATAGTAATGTAATATAATGGAAATTGCAATTTTAGTCATTTAATTTTTTTAAAATAGGCGGTGGTAGCCATATGTAATTTTAGTCATAAAAATATACTTTTAATTTCTTTTATAATTTCAATATTAATTTTTATTTTTTTTAATCAAATATTTTTTAAGAATCAAAATAAATTTTTTGAAAATTCTTTAGAAAAAATTATTCCAGATAACATAGAAATAGAATTAAAAACTCCTAATAGTACTGTAGCTATATCAGAACAGTATCAAAATAATATAGATACCCAAAAAATTTGGCAGATAGAAATTCCAAAGATTAATCTTGTTGCACCTATAGCAGAAGGAACAAGTACAAATATTATGAACGAGTATGTGGGGCATTTTGAAGAGACTCCTAAAAATAAAGGCAATATTGGTTTAGCTGCTCATAATAGAGGCTATAAGATTAATTATTTTCGAGATTTAAAATTATTACAAAAAGGGGACTTAATTATTTATACATATAATGGTGAGATATCTAAATACAGTGTAAACGAGCTAGGAATTATAAAAGATACAGATTGGAGTAAATTAGAATCTAGTAGTCAAGATAAATTAACATTAATAACATGTTTAGAAGATGAACCTGAATATCGTAGATATATACAGGCTGTAAAATTATAAATAAAAAGGAGAATAAAAATGAAAAGAATAATTACAAAATTTATAATAATTTTTACGATAATAGTATGTACGTTAAATGCTATTACATTAACTACATTTGCAAATATTGATAAGAAGAATTTATATTCTAAAGGAGATTGTGGTAGATTATTAAAAAAAGGAGATGTTGTAGTAAAAACATATATTGTTGTATATAACGATAATGGTAAAGAATATCCAGCATATTGTTTAGATAAAAATAAAGCAGGTGTTGATGATAATATAACATATGATGTAACATTAGATGGAATTATAAAAAATGTATATATTTGGAAAGCTATAACTAATGGGTATCCATATAAAACTCCAGAAGAGATGGGATGTAATACCATAGGAGAAGCATTTATGGCTACAAAAATGGCAGTATATTCAGTACTATATAATTATACAATAAATGATTTTTCACCTATAGGAGAAGCTGGACAAAGAACGTGGAATGCTCTAAACAATATATTGTTAAAAGTTAATGATGGAAATAATACACAGATTTCGGCAAACTTAAATATACTAGAGGAAAGTTCTAACTGGGAAGAAAATAAAGAAATGCCTGGTTGTATAAGTAAAGATTTTTTTGTTAATTCTGAAGGACCAATGAATTCATATACAATAATTAAAGAAAATGGACCTGAAGGTACAATAATAACAGATATAAACAATATGCCAAGACAAGAGTTTAAATCTAATGAAAAATTTAGAATATCTCTTCCGATAAGTGAATTAAGCGATGGAGGTAGTATAAAATTAAAAGCTTTAGCAAATGTAGAAACAAAACCAATATTTATAGGTAAAGCAGCTAATTCAAGCAATCAAGATTATGCAATAACAGGTATATCATATGAAAATGGAACAGGTGAAAAAGAAATATATTATAGTAAAAATGAAACTAAACTCAAAATAATAAAAAAAGATGAAAATGGAGAAAAAAATTTAGCAAATGCCGTTTTTCAGCTATTAGATAAAGATAAAAATATTATTATTTCAGAGCTTATAACAGACAAAAATGGAGAAGTTGTGCTAGAAAATATACTTCCGGGAACATATTATATAAAAGAGATACAAGCACCAGCAGGTTATATTTTATATGATAATTACATACAGATAAGACCAGAATTTAATGAAGAATTAACTGTTACAATAAAAAACTCAAAAGAAGAAAAGCCAGAAATACAAATTTCGGAAAATGGTTTAAAAATAAAAAATGAAGTAAAACGATTACCAAAAACTGGAATGTAAAAATAAATAGATTATAATTTCATTGACAGATATTTGCCAAAAATATATAATTATGTAGAACGTGACTATAACTAACGAAAAATGGGAATATTCAAATAGGAGGAATATTTGTAATGAAATTTCAAGAAAGAAAAGATAATAGAAAACTAAAGAGAATAAGTTTAAGTGTAGTAGCAGTAATTATAATAATAGCTATAATTACTGGAGTTATAATAGCTATAAATAAAGCAAAAGAGAATTATATAGTAGAAGAAATCTCATCTGCAGATATAAATTATTATAAAATAATTAGTGATGGCAAATCAGGAGTTATAGATAAAGACGGAAAAGTTATTATCGAACCAGAATATAACACAATAAAGATTCCAAATCCAAAAGAAGCTATATTTATCTGTATATATGATTATAATGCTGCATCAGGTGAATATAAAACTAAGGTATTAAACGAAAAAAACGAAGAGATATTAACTAATTACGAAAATGTAAATACTATAGATATAAAAGAAATAGTAAGTAGTATTCCATACGAAAAAACAGTATTACAATATCAAAAGAATGGTAAATATGGAATAATAGATTTTAATGGAAAAGATATAACAAAGCCAATATATGAAGAAATAAGAAATATGCCATATAGAGAAGGTGAATTAATTGTAAAAAAAGACGGTAAATATGGCATTATAAATATAAATGGCGGTAAATTAGTAAATGTTGAATATGATTATATAACAGGAGATAATTATTACAGTACAGAAAAAGAATATGCATTAGATGGTTATATAGTAGGAAAAAATGATGAAAATGGAAAAATGCAATATGGTTACTTAAATAGCGATAGGCGACAATATTTAGAACTAGATTTTGATAGAATATATAGAATGAATAATGTAAAGGATGATGCTAATACTTATTTAGTTGCAGAAAAAGATGGAAATATACAGCTATATAAAAATGATAAAGTGTTACTAGACAATAACTATCAAGCTATAAATTATAATGAAGATAGTGGATTATTAATATTACAAAAAGATAATAAATTCGGAATAACAGATTTAAATGGTAAACAAATTTTAAATGTAGAATATGACCAAATACAAATTCCAGGAAATTATATACTAGCAACAAAAAATGGAAATTCAGAGACTTATGACTTATCAGGTACAAAACAAGAAGATCTTAGATATGCAAATGTGTTAAAGACTGCAAATGAAAATTACAGTATAACAATTGATACAAATGATAAATATGGTGTTATTTCAAAAGATGGAAATACATTAATAGAAAATAAATATAATTATATACAATACTTATATGACAACTATTTTATCGTAGGTGGAGACTCTGGTAAATCAGGAATAGTAAATGATAAAGGAGAAGAAATTCTTTCAGCAAATTACGAAGTAATTCAAAAATTAGATAATAGTGATATTATACAAGCAATGGCAGGAAATGTGTTAGAGTTATATAATAAACAAATGAGCAAGATAATATCAATGGAAGATGGAAAATTAGATATAAAAGATAATTATATAAAAGTATATTCTGCTACACAAACTGCGTATGTAAGTTTAGATGGATCAATAAAAACGGATTTTGAAATATTCCCAGAAAATATACTTTTTGCATCAGAAAAAGATGGAAAATGGGGATTTGTAGATAAAAATAATAATGTAAAAATAGACTACCAATATGATAAGGTTACAGAGTTAAATGAATTAGGCTTTGCAGGAATAAAAAAAGACGGTAAGTGGGGTGTTATAGATAAAGAGGGTAATATAATTTTAGAACCTACTTACACTATACCAGAGCAAAATGGAGAACCTTATTTTATAGGAAAATATTATAAAGTTATTTCTGGTTACGAAGAAGAATATTTTACAGATGATATAAACGAATAAAAAAGCGCAATAGTTAAATAAAAATTACAAAAGATAATAGGGCGTAAAGGCGCCCTATTATCAAATTTAGAAAGAAGGAATAAAATGTATCAAGAATTAGGAATATCAAATAAAGTAGAGGAATTAGCAATTAAGGCAGAAAACGAATTAAAAGAAGAATTTAGTAAAATAGAAAGATTATGCGAAATTAATAGTTTAAAAGTATTAAAAGCATTTCAAGATAACAACTTATCAGAAATCCATTTCGGAACAACAACAGGCTATGGATATAGTGATATAGGAAGAGAAACAATAGAGAAAATATATGCACAGATATTTAAAGCAGAAGACAGTTTAGTAAGAAATCAATTTATTTCTGGTACTCATGCATTAACTGTAACATTATTTGGGTTATTAAGACCAGGAGATACATTACTTAGTATTACAGGTGAACCATATGATACATTACATGAAGTAATTGGAATAAAGGAAAATCATAGTTCTTTAAAATCATTTGGTGTAAACTATGAGCAAATCGAATTGATAAATAATGATTTTGACTATGAAAAAATACAAGAAACTTTAAAGAATAGTAAAATAAAACTTATAGAAATTCAAAGATCAAAGGGCTATTCAACAAGAAAAACAATTAGTATAGAAAAATTAGAAAGAGTAATAAAGAAAATAAGAGAAGTTGATACAAATGTAATAATTATGGTAGATAATTGTTATTGTGAATTTGTTACAGAAAAAGAGCCAATAGAAGTAGGTGCAGATATTGCAGTTGGCTCTTTGATTAAAAATTTAGGAGCAGGAATAGCTCCAAATGGTGCATATGTAGTAGGTAAAGAAGATCTAATTAACTTAGTTGCAGAAAGATTAACAGCTCCAGGAGAAGGAAAAGAGGTTGGCCCAACATTAGGTGTTAATAAACAATTTTTAGAAGGATTATTTTTTGCTCCAAGTGTTGTAGCAAGTAGTTTAAAAACTGCTGTATTAACTAGCAAGATAATGGAAGAGCTGGGATATAAAACAGAACCTATGTACAATGAAGAAAGAGCAGACATTGTACAAAATATAGAATTTGGAAATCCAGATGATCTTATAAAATATTGTCAAGGAATACAAATGGGCTCACCAGTAGATTCAAACTCTGTAGCAGAACCATGGGATATGCCCGGATATGCAGATAAAATAATTATGGCTGCAGGTGCGTTTACTCAAGGGTCTTCAATAGAATTATCTTGTGATGGACCAATAAGACCTCCATATATAGCATTTCAACAAGGTGGACTAACATATCAATATGGAAAACTAGGTGTTTTAAAAGCTGTAGATAATTTGTTAAAAAATAAATAGGAAAGATGAAGAATATGAAAGTAGTAGTAATAGGTGGGGGACCAGCTGGAATGATGGCTGCGATAACCTCTGCAAAACAAGGTAATGATGTAATTTTATTAGAAAAAATGAAAAGTTGTGGAAGAAAACTATTAATTACAGGAAAAGGTAGATGTAATATTACAAGTAGTTTGCCAATGGATAAGTTTATAGAGAACATTCCCGAGAATGGTAAATTTTTATATAGTGCCTTTAAGAATTTTACTAATCAAGACATTATAACTTTGTTAAAAGAAAACAATGTTAATGTAAAAGAAGAAAGAGGAAATAGGATTTTTCCTCTTTCTGATAGGTCATTAGATGTTTTACAAGCATTTGAAAATGAAATGAAAAAGAATAATGTAAAAATATGTACAGAAACAGAAGTAAAAGAAATTAAAATAAGTGATAATACAGTAAATAAAGTTATTTATTTAAATAAAAAAAGTGGTACATTAGAAGAAATATTAACAGAGAAAGTAATATTAGCAACAGGAGGAAAAAGCTATCCACTTACTGGTTCTACAGGTGATGGATATAAGATTGCTAAAGAACTTGGACATACTATAACTAAAATAAGTGGTTCATTAGTTCCTTTGATTTCTAAAAATGAAGATTTACAATTATGCCAATCAATGCAAGGGTTATCTTTAAGAAATATTTCGATGAAAATTGTAGACGAAGAGAAGAATAAAAAGATATATGAGGATTTTGGAGAATTGCTATTTACACATTTCGGAGTATCTGGTCCGACAATATTAAGTAGTTCTGCACATATATTAAGATATAAAAATGTAGAAGAATTATTACAAAGGGGAAAAATAAAATTACAAATAGATTTAAAACCAGCCCTAAACGAAGAAAAATTGAATCTACGTTTACTTAGAGATTTTGAGAAATATAAAAATAAACAAATTATAAATAGTTTAAATGAATTATTACCTAAAAAAATGATAGAGCCAGTTATTAAAAAAGCCAAAATTAAAAACGAGAAAAGAATTAATGAAATTACTAAACAAGAAAGAGAAAACTTAATTCATGTAATAAAATGTTTTGAGATTACAATTAGTGGATTTAGACCAATAGAAGAAGCAATAATTACGCGAGGAGGAATTAATGTAAAAGAAATAAATCCTAAAACAATGGAGTCAAAACTTATAGAAGGATTATATTTTGCAGGAGAAATTATAGATGTAGATGCTTATACTGGTGGATTTAATTTGCAGATAGCATATTCAACAGGTTATACAGCAGGATTAAATAGTAATTAAAGGGTGAATAAATGAAAGAATATAATACTATTGAAAAACAAGAAACAAGCGAACTAGTAGAGAAAAAGTCAAAATTTATAGCTAACATATTTTATGTTAGCACAACACAAGAAGCAGAAGAGAAACTAGAGCAAATAAGAAAGAAATATTATGATGCTAGACATAATTGCTACGCATATAGAGTAATAGAAGACGGGAACATAATAGATAGAAGTAGTGATGATGGTGAACCGTCAGGGACAGCAGGAGCACCAATGCTTAATATTTTAAAAAAAGAAAATTTATGTAATGTATTGGTTATAGTTACGAGGTACTTTGGAGGGATATTGCTTGGAACAGGTGGATTAGTAAGAGCATATTCACAAAGTACACAAGATGTAATAGAGAAAAGTAATATAATATTAAAACAAGAAGGATATGTTGCAATACTAGAAGTAGAATATAAAGATTTAGAAAAGTTAAGATATATTTGTAAGAAAAAAGAGATAAAAATAATAGATATAAAATATTTGGAAAATGTTAGTGTGAAATTAGAGTTTAAAAAAGAAGAAAAAGAAGTATTTATGAGTAAAGAAAACTTAAATTTTGATTATCTAAATTATAAAATTATACAAGAAAAATTTATATAATACGAAATAGTGATTTTTTCTAGCAAAATACAAAATCTTCCAATACAACTTGAAAAAATTTCCAAAAAGCACTTGCAAAAAATGGAAAAAGATAATATAATTTGAATTGTAAAAAATTTACAAATTTTAACAGTAGGGGGAAGAAAATTGAAAGAGAAAATTACTATATTAATTGCTGATGATAATATTGATTTTACTAGGACTTTATCAGCATATTTAGAAAAAATGGAAGATATTGAAGTTGTAGGTATTGCAAAGGATGGTAATGAAGCTTTTGAAATTATTAAAGGAACACATCCAGACATTTTATTGTTAGATGTAATAATGCCACATTTAGATGGAATTGGAGTTTTAGAAAAGCTTAACGAAACTACAATGACAAAAAAGCCAATAACAATAATGTTATCTGCAGTAGGTCAAGATAAGATTACTCAAAAGGCAATATCATTGGGTGCACAATATTATGTTGTAAAACCATTTGATATAGAACTTTTAATAAAAAGAATAAGAGATTTAAGATATTACCAACCTGCTCCAAATAATAATTTTATTGCAAGAGAAAGCAAACCACAATACATAGATATATCTCCAGAAAATAAGAAAGATGAAAGAAATTTAGAGGCTTTGGTAACAAATTTAATACATGAAGTAGGAGTACCAGCACATATAAAAGGATATCAATATTTAAGAGAAGCAATTATGATGGTAGTAAATGATATAGAAGTAATAAATCAAATAACAAAACAATTATATCCCGACATAGCTAAGAAATTCCATACAACACCAAGTAGAGTAGAAAGAGCAATTCGTCATGCAATAGAAGTTGCATGGAGTAGAGGAAAAGCAGATGAAGTGGAAAATATATTTGGATATACAGTATCTGCTACAAAAGGCAAACCAACTAATAGTGAATTTATCGCAATGATTGCAGATAAGTTACGCTTAGAGTTAAAGAGTGCATAAGAATTTAGAAAAACTTAGAAGCGGGAGAGATACAAACCTAGAAAAAATTACCAGTAAACCTATAAAGTATAGGAAAATACATATAAATTTAGTGAAAAATCCGCTACTAAACCAATAAATAAAATAGTCAAAAACCAATAAACTTTTCTTATTCATTGGTTTATGAGTAGAAGTGAAATTGCAGTTCGCTTCTGCTTTTTTTTAGGCAAAAAAATAGTATGTGCAATTGCAGTACACATACTGATAGCAAATTGACTTCATACGATTAAAGATACATTTGCTTAAGCTACTTATATATTAGCATAGAAAATAATAAAAATCAAATTATTAGATAGAAAGTTTTAGAGATGTATTAACATATGGGGTATTATAAATACTCTAGCTAATTTTAACAAAGCCTATAAATTATTTTAGAAATGTGATACTATAATATCAATAATAATTTTATTAGGTTGAAGAAATTCTTAGAGTAATAACCGAGTATAATTATGGAGGTAAAAAATATGGGAAAAAAGAATACATTAAAAAATTTTTGGGTGCGGTTAGAATCAGCCAGCTCTACAGTAACTGGATCTTTAATTTATTTAAAACCGAATTTTCCAAATGGAAAAAAAGAACCAGAATTAGTATTTGATTGCGGAACTTTTTTAGATAGTGAAAATAAGAAATATAATGAAGATTTTCCATGTAAACCAGCTAATATTTATGCAGTATTTATAACACATGAACATGTAGACCATATGGGACGGTTAGCAGGATTTTATAATCAAGGTTATAAAGGAAAGGTTTTTGCATCTGAATATGCAGTACAAGTAATAAAAAGTGAAGCAATAAAAAATTATTTTTTTACTATGAAAAACAATGAAGAACCAAAACATGAGGAAAAAGATGCAATATCGCTAATTAATGGTTGTGTTCCGATAAAAATAGGTGAAATAATTAATATTGATGATAATGTTGAAATGGTTGCATATAATAATGCACATACAAAAGGTGCTGTTATGTACTTGATAACTTTTAAATATGAAGAACATAAAATAAGAATATTAATAACAGGTGACTATAAGAAAAGAAGTATTTTAGGAAAATCATATTTTCCTAGCTCTAAAAAATATAAAGGAAAAATTACTATAGTTACAGAAGCAACAAATGGAACTAAGAAAAAACCTGTAGCTCATTTTAAAAAAGATTTAGAAAAAAGCCTATATGAGGGAAAATCAATATTATGTTCTTCTGCTGGAAGCGAAAGATATGAAGATATACTTTATGCAATTAAGACTATGCAAGAAGCAGGAAAAATATCTTCAGATATTCCTATTTATTTGGAGGTAAAGAATGCGTTTGATTTAAGTAAATTAAATTTAAATGTACTTCCGTTTAATTTTAATTTGGTAAATAATAGTAATGTGAGAAAAATAGCTCTATATGATAAACGTCAAAAAATTATTGTTGTAGCTAACTATGGAGCATTTACATATTATTTTCCTAATGTAATAAGCAAAAGTAATTGGGGAATATTCTTTGTAAATCATATGTATAAAGGTTCTTTAGCAGAAAGGTTAATGACACCTAGAGGTACAATAATTAAATATTGTGGTAAGGAATATAAAAAAGAGGCAACAGCATATCATACGGAGGAATTCTCAGCTCATTATTATATTGATGAATTTAAAGAGCTAATAGAAGGATTTCTAGATATTAATGCAGTTTTTTTAGGACATGGAGAGAGCGAAAGCAAAAAAGAACTTCAGGAAGAGGCTCAGAAAAGAAATGGATTAAATGTTCAAATACTAAAGAGAGGAGAAGCGTTCAAGATATTTGAAGATAAGATTAGACATTCTAGTTAGGCATTCTAAAATTTCAAAAGAGGTACTTATACTATAAGTACCTCTTTTGATGTAATTAGTGTAAATTTGACACTTATACATATTGATAATATAATCTTAGCGTATTAAAAGGAGATGGATAAGTGGGGGAATTAGTAAAAATAAATAGCCCATAATTATGTTATTCAGAATAGAAAATGAATAACTAAATATTAAGGGGGAAAAATTATGTGGCTACTATTTGTAACATAACAGTATTATTATGGGGAACATCGGAAACTAGTAAAAGTTTCAATTTTATCACCATTGCAGAATTCATCATGTGCAATAACTACAATACTTTGTATAGTATTATTAAAACAAGAAGTTGGAATTCCACAAATAATAGCAATTGTAGTAATTATAATAGCTATAATTTTATTATCAATAAATAAAGATGAAGTTTTAAGGCTAGAATCAGGAGATAAAGAAGCAGATGAAAGAAATGCCAAAAGAGCATATCTATTATATTTAAAAGGTATAGCATTTGCTTTAGGATATTGGTTATTAGATGGTATAGGTTCATTTATGGATGATTATACTTTAGAAGCAGATTTATCAGCAGAACAAGTAATTATAGCATATTCATTAATATATGGAGTTATCGGAATTATTTGTGCAATAATAGTAAAATATAAAGAAAGAGATTATAAATTTATAAAAATTAGAGATAATAAATTAAAATTACTTGGAACATTAGTAGAAACAGCAGGACAATATACATATATCTATGCTTTTGCATATGGCGATGCAGCTATAGCTTCGCCATATATTGCAGCATATAGTATTGTAACGGTTATACTATCAAGAATTTTCTTAAAAGAAAAATTAAAGAAAAAACAATGGATATTAATTGGATTGATCTTGGTAGGATTAATAACACTTTCAATATAAATAGGCAAGACCCCCATTACACTTCCGAGTGTGATGGGGGCTTAAGTTAAGAGGTGAAATTATTCATGTTCATTAAAACTCGAAATTGAGTTTAACAGCTCTACTGTTTCATAATATTTTTTCCTGCGATCCTCATCCTCTGGGACAAATACTGTCACCTGAAGTAATTCAGCAGATGAATTTAAATTTAAGACTTCAAAATCGAAGTCTGCCAGTCCCAATGCTGACAAGTAGTTGAACTTGCTACAAAAAGCAGGTAAATTCATGTTTTCGTAACGAAGCACATGAGCTTTTACGTTTATAGCAATATTTCTTCCTATTGCTGAAATAGAAAGAATACGCTGATTTATTGTTAAAACTTTTTTTATTTTTATTAAGTTTAACAATGAAACAATATGTTTCAGCATGGGAAATGGTTTTCTCAATGCAATTATACAGCTTATTTTCTCTTGATTTTCATTAGAATTATCTAATTGTACCTCCTTTGTGTGAGTATATTCTTCTGGTAAAGAAATAACTATTTCATTTTTGTCAGAATCATATTGAAACTCAAGAATACACTTCCTAAAAAGCGCATTCAAAGCCAATAACTTTTCTTCGTCTAATGAAGTAGTTTTTAGAGCTACTTCGAAAGAAGAAAAACTGTTCCTGCAGCGGTAAACCGAGATTATGAGTCTATCCTCCTTTACATTAAAACTAAATCCATTTTGATCCTTAGGATCAGATAAGCTGTTCAGAGTATCGCAGATTGATAAGATCACATCATGATCTTCTTCAGATACTACTATCCGAAACTTTTCTTTTGCTGCCATTTTTTTACCTCCATTTCTTCAAAATATTACCTAATGGCATACCTTAATTATACTACAAAACAAGAAAAAGGTAAACATAATGCAAAGCGATAGTTTACCAATAACAAAAATTGTGATATAATAAAAGTCTATAAAAACCAAGGAGGTAAAATTTAATGGCAACAAAAGCACAAATGTGTTATACGGACGAATCAGAGGGAAAACATATGCTGATTACAACTATTGATATCAATAGCCAGCGGGAACAACATATAATTTCTATGATTAGTGCGGTGCACTTAACAGAGGATGTAAATCTGTTGAAAGACGGAGAAGGTGCATATTATGTTTCATACAAACTTAGTAAAAATCCAAGAACAAAAAAAGTTTATATGGGATGGAGTAAAACACCGCCTATACCGGCAAAGCCACTATATATGAAAGGCTTTGATGCTGGAGAGCTTGAGGATGAAGTGAAGAACAGAAAAAATCCGGTAGAAAGGTTTTTAAGACTCTACATTTTGGATGGTGAGACTACTAACTATGGAAATATTTATATTTGTGATGCAATACTACTTGCAGACAAAATAACAGCTGTTATAATGGTAGAGTAACGCCGAAAAATGTTAGAAAAAAACTCAGATATCGCGTAAGCGGTAACTGAGTTTTTTCAATTTAAAAAATTAAGAAAATCTAAATTGATATAGATATAATGACATGATATAATTTGTAAAAAAATTGAAAAGAGTGAAAAAAGTGCAAAGATATAATCCAGATTATAAAACAGGTCTAACACACGAACAGGTAAATAAAAGAAAAGAAGAAAATCTTATAAACTATGATACAACAGTAAAAACGAAAAGTATAAGATCAATTATTATTTCAAATTTTTTTACATTATTTAATATAATGAATTTTGTTTTAGCATTACTAATATTTTTTGTAGGAGCATATAAAAATTTACTATTTATAATAATTGTAATTTTAAATACATTAATAAGTACAATTCAAGAAATATATTCAAAAAGAACAATCGATAAACTTTCGTTTTTAGCTCAAACCAAAACAAAAGTAATAAGAGAAGGAAAAATAGAAGAAATAAGTAATTTTGAACTTGTACTAGATGATGTTATAGAATTAAATGCTGGAAATCAGATACCAACAGATAGTGTTATTTTAAGTGGAGAAATAGAAGTAAATGAGTCGCTTTTAACAGGAGAACCAGATAATATAGAAAAGAAAAAAGGAGATAAATTATTATCTGGAAGTTATTTAGTTAGTGGAAAATGTTTTGCAAAAGTAGAGCATATTGGAAAGGAAAACTATGTAGCTCAAATATCTCATGAAGCAAAGCAAAAAAGAAAAGTGAATTCTGAAATAATGAATTCTTTAAATAAAATAATAAAAATAATTTCTTTTGTAATAATCCCTGTTGGAATTTTATTATTCTTTAATCAGTTAGATTTACAAGGAAATGATTTTAAACAAGCAATTATAAGTACAGTTGCAGCTTTAATAGGTATGATACCAGAGGGGTTAGTGCTATTAACAAGTACAGTGCTAGCAGTAAGTGTAACACGACTTGCTAAAAAGAAAGTCTTAGTTCAAGAATTATACTGTATAGAAACATTAGCTAGAGTAGATGTGCTATGTCTTGATAAAACAGGAACTATTACAGAAGGAAGAATGACTGTTGATAAGATAATTCAATATAATGATTGCAAAGAAAATGAATTAAAAGAAATCCTTGGAAGTTTAGGAAAGTATTCAGAAGATAAAAACTCTACAATAGAAGCTGTAAGAGAAAAATTTACATCTAATAAAGAATTAAAAGTTATAGCAAGAATGCCATTTAAATCTGCTAATAAATGGTCTGGTATTAGTTTCGAAGATATAACATATGTATTAGGGGCACCAGAGGTAATAGGTAATACTCCTAAAGATATAGAAAAATATATTTCAGAATATAGAGTTGTGGCTATAGGCAAAAGTAAAGAAAAAATAGTAGATAAATTACCATCTAATATAGAAATTGTTGGTTATATATTAATATCAGATGTAATTCGTAAGAATTCTAAAGAAATATTAGAATATTTTGATAAACAAGGTGTAGCTATAAAATTAATATCTGGTGATAATCCAATAACAGTTTCAAATATAGCAAAAAAAGCAGGAGTAAAAGATTATGAGAATTATATAGATGCAAGGACGTTTAAAACTATAGAGGAATTAAGAGAAGCAGCTACTAAATATACTATCTTTGGAAGAGTTACACCAGAACAAAAGAAAGAAATAATACTTGCACTAAAGGAAGAGAAACACACAGTTGCAATGACTGGTGATGGAGTAAATGATGTATTAGCATTAAAAAATGCAGATTGCAGTATATCTGTTGCAAATGGAAGTGATGCAGCAAGAAATGTATCACAATTAGTATTAATGGATTCAGATTTTAAATCTATGCCTAATATTGTAGATGAGGGAAGAAGGACTATAAATAATATACAAAGATCTGCCACATTATTTTTAGTAAAAACAATATATGCAACTATACTTGCAGTATTATTTGTATTTATAAATATGCCATATCCATTTATCCCAATTCAATTAACTTTAATAAATCTAGTTGTAACAGGAATACCTTCAGTAATTTTAGCATTAGAGCCTAATAAAGAAAGAATAAAAGGAAAATTTATAATAAATGTTATTAAAAGAGCATTACCTACAGCATTGACAGTAGTTACCAATATTATTATTATAGGAATAATTAGTAGTATATATAATTTAGACGAATTAAATTATTCAAGTGTATGTGTTGTTGTAACAGCGATAACAGGATTTATATTATTATTTAAAATATCTAGACCATTTAATTTAAGTAGAGGCATTTTGTTTGTAGGAGTTGTTACAATATTTACATTAGGGATAAGTTTGTTTAGAGATTTATTTTCTATAAGATTAGATGCAAGCAATATTGTGCCAATAGTTATTTTAGGAATAACATCAATATTTGTAGGAGTATTATATAATTTTATAGCTAATAGAATTTTTAAAGTAATAGAAAAGAGGTTATAAAATGATTAGCAAAGACGAAGTAATAGAAAATTCTAATGATAGAGAGTTTGTTTTAAAAGCAATAGAAGAAACACCGACTTTAATTGAATTTGCAAGTGACGAACTTAGAGATGATAAAGAAGTAATGTTAGATGCCATTAAAAGAAATGGTGAAGTTTTAGAATTTGCGAGTGATAGATTAAAAGATGATAAAGATGTTGTACTTACAGCAGTAAAGGAAGTTGGTTGGGTTGTATGCTATGCGTCAGAAGAATTAAAAGCAGACAAAGAAGTAATTTTAGAAGGCTGTAAAATAGATGGTCAAGTATTGTATTATGCAAGTAAAGAACTTAGAGATGACAAAGAAGTAGTATTAGAAGCAGTTAAAAATAAGGGGATAATAGTAAAATATGCAAGTGAAAGATTATTAAGAGATAATGATATTATAATTGCAGCACTAACACAAAATAAAAAAGCGTCGATATTTATACCAATAGAATGTAGAGAAAGAGAAGAAATAAAAGCTGTGCTAGAAGGAGAATAAAATGGAACTAAGTTATATTCTAAAATTAAGAAATGCATTAAAGCCAGAATATAGACATATGCCTATATTTCAAAGTGGTAGTGCAATAATTGTAGAAAATGAAAATAAAGAAATCTTATTAGAAGAAAAAGTAGATAGAAATGTTTGGTGTTTGCCAGGAGGCCTTCAAGAATTAGGAGAAACTTTTGAAGAAGTTGCAATTAGAGAACTATTCGAAGAAACAGGATTACAAGTAAAAAAAGAGGATTTAACACTAATTGATGTAATATCTGGTGAAAGTAGAAAAGATAAATATCCAAATGGCGATGAAGTATATAATAATACAGTATTATATGTAGTTTCAAAATATACAGGTAAATTAAATTGTGATTACGAAGAAATTACAGATAAAAATGATGGTAAATTTGTAATACAAAAAGAATCAAAAGATTTAAAATTTTTTAATATTAATAATTTACCTAAAAATTTAATTGATAAAGATTCGATACAAAGATATATAAAATATAGAAATAATAGGTAAAAGGGGAAGCGTATGATTAAGGTTGAGAATTTAAAAAAGAAGTTTATAAGATATGAAAATAAGAAAATCAAAAAAGAATTTTATGCGGATAATGGAATAACATTTGAAGCAAATGATGGTGAAATTATTGGAATTTTAGGTCCAAATGGTGCCGGAAAAACAACATTACTTCGAATGATTGCAGGAATTTTAGAACCAACAGAAGGGAGTATTAAATTTGATAATTTAAATTATAAAAACAATGAAATAGAAATAAAACAAAATATTGCATATTTATCAGGAAACACAAAATTATATGATACATTATCACCATATGAATTACTAAAAATGTGTAGTGATATATATGGAGTTCAAAAAGAAGAGGCAGAAAAAAGAATACAAGAAATTACAAAGATTTTAAAGATGGAAAATTTTTTGTACAATAAGATAGGTCATTTATCAACAGGTCAAACACAAAAAGTAAATATCGCAAGATGTTTAGTACATAATCCAAAATATTATATATTAGATGAAGCTACAACAGGACTTGATATAATATCTAGTCAAATTATATTAGACTTTATGAAACAGGAAAAAGCTAAAGGAAAAACTATTTTATATTCAACTCATTATATGGAAGAAGCAGAAAATATTTGTGATAGAGTAATAATGATAAATAAAGGTATTGTAATAAAACAAGGAACACCAAAACAAATTAAAGAAGATACAGGAACCACTAATTTAAGAGATGCGTTTTTTACAATGATTGGAGGTGGTTCTGATGAAGAATAATTTATGGAATATCCTAAAAAAAGAACTAAGAGAAATGTTTAGAGATAAAAAGTCATTATCTATGATGCTAGTAATACCAATATTTGTACCTTTAATAGTATTAGGAATGTCTGCTTTATTTGAAGTACAAGCAAATAAGGATATAGAAGAATATAATAAAATAGGTTTTGCATACGAACTTAGCGAAGAAGAAAAAAATATTGCTAAAGAATTAAATATTGAAGTAAACGAAGGTAATGAAGACGAGTTAAAAACTAAATATAAAAATGATGAGATAGATTTGTACATAACTAAAGATGGTAATAAATATATACTAAATGGTAATGATTCAGATGTAACCACATATGCAAAAACTTTAATGGAATCATATTTTAATGTATATAAAGAATACTTACAAAGCGGATATTTACAAGCAAATAATGTAAATCCAAATGATGTACTTAATATTATAACTGTAGAAGAAAATATAACAGAAGAAGAGAATATGTTTGTAAGTTATATAAGAAATTATGCATTTGTATTTATAATAATGGCAATAACAGTATCTGCGACATATCCTGCAACAGACACAACAGCAGGTGAAAGAGAAAGAGGCACATTAGAAACATTACTTACATTTCCAATAAAAAGTAGAGACATAATAGTCGGAAAATTTTTAGCAGTAACAATTGCCTCAATTCTTACCGGTATCATAAGTCTAGTTTTAGCAATTATTTCTGTTGCAATTGCACAAAATGCATTTTCGATATATGAAGGATTAAATATAATGTTTAGTCCAATAAGTATATTGTTATCAGTAATAATTATAATTGCATATTCATTCTTTATAAGTGGATTATGCATTGCTATTGCAAGTAGTTCTAAGACTTTTAAAGAAGCACAAAGTGCATTAACACCATTAACATTCATATCACTATTTCCAGGAATGATTGCATTTATGATAGGTGTAACAGGAACACCACTGCTTTCTATAATACCATTTATAAATTATGTAGTAGTTTTTACAGATACAAGTGCAGGAAATGTAGATTGGTTAAATATAGCTTTAATGGTAATCTCAACAATTATATATATATCAATTGTATTAACATATATTATTAAACAATATAAATCAGAAAAAATATTATTCTCAAAAGAATAGCAAGTGTTTTGGGACGTTCCTTTTTTCCATAGTAGGGATTTGGGGACGTTCTTTAAATCCCGATTATAAAATAAAAAGCTTACTTTATTTCTGGATAAGGTAGGCTTTTTTTATTGTTATTAATATCATTAATGTTGCAAAAATTAAAAAATATATTGACAACTGTTATACACTGTTATATATTAAATATAACAGTTTGAAAAGGAGGAGAAAATGAATATTATTATTAGTAATAGTAGTAGTGAACCCATTTATGAACAAATAAAAAAAGCAATTAAACAAGCGATATATACGAATGAATTAAAAGAAGAAGAAATTTTACCGTCTGTAAGAGTACTGGCAAATGATTTAAAGATAAGCTTTTTAACTGTAAAAAAAGCTTATGACGAATTAGAAGCAGAGGGATTTATAAAAACTGTTCAAGGTAAAGGCAGTTATGTGTTACCTAAAAATTTGGAACTGTTAAGAGAAGAGAAATTAAAAGAGCTAGAAAAAAATATAAGTACAGTTGTTAAGTTGTCAAAAATTTATGGTATTACCGAGGAAGAGGTAATTAATTTAATAAAGATTATGTTTGAGGAGGATTAATAAATGGAAGCAACTATAAAAGTTAAAAATTTAAATAAGAAATATGAAGGCTTTGAATTAAAAAATATTAGTTTTGAAATTCCAGAAGGTAGTATTGTTGGATTAATAGGGGAAAATGGAGCAGGAAAAACTACAACAATAAAGTCAATTCTAAATATTATAAATTCAGAAGGAGAAATACAAGTTTTGGGAAAAGATATAAAACAAAATGAAAAGGAGATAAAAAGTAAACTCGGTGTAGTTCTTGATGACAGTTTTTTATCAGAATATTTAACTCCTAAAAAAATAAATTCAATAATGAAAGATTTTTATAATACTTGGGATAAAAAGCTTTTTGAAAAGTATATAAAAATATTTAAGCTTCCAGAGAATAAAATGATAAAGGATTTTTCTAGCGGAATGAAAATGAAATTAAAAATTGCTACAGCAATATCACATAAACCTCAAATATTGATATTAGACGAACCAACTAGTGGATTAGATCCTATTGTAAGAAATGAAATTTTAGATATCTTTAGACAGTTTATAGCAGAAGATGAAACAAGATCAATTCTTGTTTCTACACATATAACAACAGATTTGGAACATATTTCTGATTATATAATGTTTATAAAAAATGGTGAAATAACGCTTAATCTACCTACATCAGAAATATTAGAAAATTATGGGATTGTTAAATGTGACGAAAAAGATTTTAGCAAAATTTCTAAAGAAGATTATGAATATTATAGAAAAGAGAAATACCAATATGAAGTACTAGTAAAGAATAAAAAAATGATAAAGAGTAAATATGGAATTTCTACTATAGATAAGGCATCAATTGAAGATATAATGCTATTTTATATAAAGGGGGAAAAATAGGTGAAAGAAATTTGTGGCTTAATAAAAAAGGATATTTTAAATTTAAGTAGCTATAAGATTTCGCTACTAGTAATGTTCGTATGTGTATTTGCAATAGGAAGTGCTGGGGAAGAAATGTGGAGATACATTCCAATTGTTATGACGACTATGCTTGGAATGATAGCTTTATCAACATTTAGTTATGACGAACTTGCCAAGTCAAATGAATATGTTTTATCTTTACCTGTTAATAAAAAAGAGATAGTAGTAGAAAAATATATTTTGGTAATTTCTATGGCGTTAATAGGTGGAATAGTAGGTTTTATAATAACTCCGATATTTGCAAATATATTAAATAATATAAGGGCTGATAATATTATCAATGTAGACTATAATTCTTTATTGTACTCAACATTAGGAGGAATGTTTGGTATCTCTTTAATTCTTGCTATACAGATCCCAAGTATTTATAAATGGGGAGCAGAAAAAGGTAGAATACAAATGTTTATATTATTTTTTATAATAATATTATTAACTTTAGGAATTGCATATTTAGTAACACATAATCTAGGAATAGAAATAAATGAAGAGGCTATTAATACTTTTTTTCAAAAGTTTGGAATAGTAATAGTAATTTGTTTACTTGTATTAATGTACTATATTTCATATCGCATTTCATATAAAATTTTTAAAAATAAGGAAAATTAAAATTTAATCAAAAATAACCATAGAGTCATAAATGGAAGTTGTTGATAAAAAGTCAGCACGAAAGTCTACTTTTATTTTATCAATTCAAAAATAAACTCAATGGTTATTTTTTTGACATAATAAGTCGGGATTTTAGGACCGTCCCCAAATCCCGACTAAATCCCCAATCCCGTTATTAAAATTCCTAAGTTATCATGATAAATTTTACTAAATTGCTCTAAGGGTAAAGGATTTTCACCTTTTCCGAACCTCTATTGTAAAGCCAGGCTTGTTAAAATTTTTTATAAACCAATCTCTAAAACCACCAAAAGAGGAATTATAAGGAGTGTCTTCTAATTCATATCCACTTACATGAGCAAATTCTTTTGCAAGCTCCAAAGAGTTTGGTGGTAAAAAATCGGTGTATTTCCAATAAATTACTTCTCCTTGAGAATGAAAACACAAACATAAAGAAAAGTTTTTTAATAAAGCAAAATTATACATAGCTTGTGATTCTGGTTCAGAAAGAGGGGAGTCTCCTGCAAAATCTCTTGGAGCAGGTTTATTATATCCAAGGTTAGATTTGATTTTTTTTCCTAGTTCCCAATTAGCTGGAAATTGTGAATTTAAATCCACACCATTAATATTAGCTTTCCAACCAGAAGGAAAGGGAATATCTGGATAATTTTTTGCAATATTATTTGCAGATATATATACTTCAGAAGTTGGAGAGTAGAAATTATTAACTAGGTTTATCCCATCAGGATTAATCATAGGAATTATGTATAAAGAGCAATTTTCATATAAATATTTTGCATCATACCCATAGATTTGCGAATTAGAAACAAAAGCATTACACAGATTTTGAGCGAATTTAATTAAAAGAAGAGATGTTATCCACTCAGGAGCATGGATTCCAGCAGTATACAGCACTTCCTTTTTTCCAATACCAAATTTTATACAATATATTTCATTATTTAAAATGCTTTTTCCAATAGAAAAAATTTTGAGAAAATTATAATTCTGTCTAAATGTATGAAGCGAATCTTTTAAATATAAATAATCAACCATAAAATCACCTAATATATAATATGTAAATAAAAAATAAAGGTTATTGTAATAACAAAGCATTGTAAATAAGATAAAATAATGATAGAATACTGATAATTAATTGCGAGGAGTGAATTGATATGATAAATATTAGACCTGTATCAGATTTAAGAAATAAATATCCAGAAATTGAAGAATTAGTTTTAAAAGAAGATGAGGCAGTTTATTTAACGAAAAATGGATATGGTTCAATGGTAGTAATGAGTTTAAAAAAATATTCAAAATTAATTGAAGATGCTGAATATAATGAATATATCGAAAAAGAATTAGATGAAGCAGACAAAGAAGCAGAAAATCCTAATACTAAATATTATACACATGAAGAAATGAAAAAAATGGCTAGGAGAATAATTGATGGAGAAAAGTAGTTATGTAATAAAATATACTTCAACTTTTATAAATCAGTTTAATTCCATTTTAAAATATTTAGTTAATAAATTGGATAATAAGATTGCAGCAGAAAAATTATACAATGAAGTAATTAGAGAAATAGAAAAGAGGAGTTCAAATCCAGAAAGTTATGAAAAGTACATAGGAGTTCGTAAAAGGAAAAATATATATTATAGAATTTATGTAAAAAACTATACCATTTTCTATGTAGTAAAAGATAATACTATGGAGGTAAGAAGAATTTTATATTCAAAAAGAAATTTAGACAAATTTATATAAAGAATCAATAATTAAAAATTAATGTTAATATTGAGGAGGAATAAGTATGAAGATATTAGGAAAAAATAGTTTATCAGCAGGAGTAAAAGTTGGACTTAAAGTAGTTTTAGCAATAGTAATAATTTTAGAGATTGCCTTAATTGCTTTTTCAATTATTACCAAGGCCAATATTATAGAAGAACCAAAAAACATAATATTATATTTATTCATGGTAACTGCAATACCAGCAGTAATAGTGGTTTATAATTTTATAAAAATATTTAAAACATTTGAGGAAGAAGATGCTTTTAATAAGAAGAACATTAAAAGATTAAAAATTATATGGGCATCATTTATTATTGCAGGAGTTTTATTTATAGCAATATCTTTATTATTTAAATTTTTAATAGGAAATGATTTATTGGAAGATTTATATATAAGAACATATGCTCAGCTTTCTAGTATGTTTATAGCATTTATTGGTTTAATATTTGTTGTACTAGGAATAGGAATTATTATGCTTTTAGAAATTTATAAAGAAGCAATAAGACATAAAGAAGAGAATGATTTAACAATTTAAAGGACGGTGATAAGATGTCTATAATAGTAAATTTAGACGTAGTTATGGCAAAAAGAAAAATGCCATCAAATGAACTTGCAGAAAAAATAGGAATTACACCAGCTAATTTATCTATACTAAAAACAAATAAGGGAAAAGCGATAAGATTTTCAACACTAAATAAATTATGCGAAGTATTAAATTGTGAGCCAGGAGATATATTGGAATATAAAAAAGATGAATAATATTGCAAAAAAGAAAATGTGTGGTATAATACCAAAGGAGAAAATTTGTTTGCAAAGGAGAAAGATATGTTTTCATATATAAAAGGAACTTTAGAAGTAAAAGCATTAAATTATATAGTTGTAGATGTAAATGGTATAGGATTTAAGATATTTATGTCACAATCAGCTATACAAAGATTAGAAGAGACTGGTAAAATAGTTAAGATATTTACATATATGAATGTAAAAGAAGATGAATTAAGTCTTTATGGTTTTATAACAAATGAAGAATTAAGAATGTTTGAATTATTAATAGGAGTAAGTGGAGTTGGTGCAAAATCTGCAATAACAATGTTATCTGCAATTACACCATCTAAATTTGCATTAGCAGTAATTTCTAACGATGTAAAAACGTTAACAAAAGTACCGGGAATAGGAACAAAATCAGCACAAAGAATAATATTAGAACTAAAGGATAAATTAAAAACAGAAGAGGCTATTCAAGCAAACGATACAGAGCTTACATCAAATGTTGTAGGAAATAATAACTTAGAAGAAGCTGTTCAAGCATTAAAGGTATTAGGATATACAAGACAAGAAATAGAAAGTGTATTAGCTAAAATAGATATTAATACGCTAACTGTTGAAGATATAATTAGAAAGGCATTAAGCTTTTTAGGAATGTAAGGTGAGATAGATGGACTTAAGCAAACCACTAGCATATAGAATGAGACCAAAAACATTAGAAGAATATGTTGGGCAAGAACATATTCTGGGTAAAGATAAAATATTATATAGAACTATAAAAGCAGATAGATTATCAAGTATAATCTTGTTTGGACCGCCTGGATGTGGTAAAACTTCGCTAGCAAGAGTGATAAGTGAAACAACTAAGTATAAATTCTATAAAATAAATGCAGTTACATCAGGGGTTTCAGATATAAAAAGAGTAATAGAAGAAACAAAAAATATGATACTAAATCCTCAAGGAAAAAGTATCTTATTTATAGATGAGATTCATAGGTTTAACAAGTTGCAACAAGATGCTTTATTACCATATGTAGAAGATGGAACAGTTATATTAATAGGAGCTACAACAGAGAATCCATATTTTGAAGTAAATAAAGCGTTAATTTCTAGGTCTATGGTATTCAAATTAAACCCATTAACAAAACAGGATATAATAAAAGTATTAAAAATGTCTTTAGAAAGAGAAGATGGCTTAAAAAGTTATGATATTAAAATATCTGATGAAACGATAGAAAAAATAGCAGATACTGCAAATGGTGATGTGAGAACAGCATTAAATGGATTAGAGGTAGCTGTTTTAACTACAGAAATATCATCAGATGGATACATACATATAACAAATGAAATTGCCAAAGAATGCGTTCAAGAAAGAAAAGCTATTTTTGATAAAAAAGGAGATAGCCACTATGACAATATAAGTGCATTTATAAAGTCAATGAGAGGTTCGGATCCAGATGCAGCCATATTTTATTTAGCAAGAGCATTAAATGGAGGCGAAGACCCTGTATTTCTTGCTAGGAGAATTGTTATTGCAGCTTCAGAAGATGTTGGTATGGCAAATCCAAATGCTCTAGTTGTGGCAACATCTGCAATGCAAGCTGTACATATGATTGGTATGCCCGAGGCAAGAATAATTTTGGCAGAAGCTGCAGTATATGTAGCAACTTCTAAGAAATCTAATGCATCATATTTAGCAATAAATAGAGCACTAGAAGATGTTGCTAATAAAGATACTGGAGAGATACCAATGCATATTAGAAATGCTCCAGTAGAGGGAATGGAAGCATTAGGATATCATGAAGGATATTTATATCCACACGATTTTCCAGGACACTATGTAGAGCAACAATATTTACCAGATAAAATGTTAGGAACAAAATATTATATTAAAGATGAAAATATAGAATAATTATATGAGCGGCATGCAAGAACAAAATTTAACCATGTCGCTATAATTCTTTACTTATTTTAACTAATAGATTATAATTAATCAAAGGATTGATGGCGATGAAAAATACAAGAGAAGAAAACCATAATTGGAAATTTGAAAATAAACAATATTTAAATGAATTAACACGATTTATGGATTTAACTGAACAGATAAAAGACAAAGAATTAAAAGAAAAAATTATAGCACAAATGTTAAGATGTGATATGGAATTAACCAAATTTGCAGAAGAAAAAATATTAAAATAGAATATTATTCTTTTCATTTGGAAAAATAATATTATGATAGTAAAAATAGTAATTGGATTTATAGCAGGTATAATAAGTGGACTATTTGCATCTGGAGGAGGTCTAATATTAGTTCCAGCATATGTATATATAATTAAGATGTCAGAAGAAAAGGCTAGAGCCACATCAATTTTATCAATATTACCAATGGTTATTATAAGTAGTATATTTTATTTTAAATTTGATAATATTGATTGGTGGTTAGGGGTAAAATGTGCAATTGGAGGTCTTATAGGTGGAGCGATAGGGGCTAAATTATTAAAAAATATATCTCCAAAGATTTTAAAGCTAATGTTTATAATATTTTTAGCATATTCAGCTATCAGATTAGTATTTTTTTAAGGTGAAATATGATAGAAGTTTTTACAGGTATAATTTCGGGTATTGTAAGTGGCTTGGGTATGGGCGGAGGAACTATACTCATTTTAATTTTTACAATATTTTTAAATATAGAACAACATATTGCGCAAGCAACTAACTTGATTTTTTTTATTCCTACAGCGATTATAGCAATTTATATAAATAAAAAGCAAAAACTATTGGATATGAAAACTGGAATGATAATTGGAATTTCTGGTATATTTGGTGCAGTGATTGGATCTATTATTTCTAATAAATTAGATTCACAAAATTTAAAAAGATATTTTGGCATTTTTTTGGTAATAATTACTATACATGAAATATATTCTTATATTAAATTGTATATTAGCAAAAAAACTAGAAATAATAATATTAAGTAAAATATAATCGAAAAGAGGGATATTTATGAAGTTTATGAAAGGAATGCTTGTTGGAACATTAATTTCAGCAGGTGTAATGTATATGATGAGTGAAAACGAAGGCTCAAAAAAGAAAATGATAAAAAAAGGAAAACAATTTGCAAAAAAAATGGGAATGTTATAATAACATTCCCATTTTTTCCCTAAGAATTAATCTTTATCGCATTTGTCATCACATTTATCACAGCAAATTGGTCTTAAATCTTTGCATGAGTCCATGTTAACACCTTTTAAACAATCTTCATCACGATGCTCACATTTTGCACATATTTTTACATGTTTTACATTATCTACCCATAATTGAATTTCATACATTTTGTTGTGGCATAAAGGTCCAAATACGAATTCTCCATCACAGTCAGTAAACGTATGAGATACAGGACGCTTTTCTTCATGCCCCTTGTCACAAACGACTTCTATTAATTTTACAACAGCATTTTGAACTGGCTCTTTGTAACAGTCTTTTACAACACCAAAAATTACATTTCTGTTATCTTCTGGTAAATTTATTTCGATATCAAATTGCTTGCCATTTTCTATAACACCTTCTACGTCAACAATAGGGCAAATGTTTTTATCATAATCCATAATTATTCATCCTTTCTATAATGATTTATAATATATATTATGTAAATTGAAGAAAAATGTTGAATAATACACTTAGTTTATAAGTATAAAAGCTTGGTTTTCAACATATAAATTATAAAAACACTAGGAGGATTAATTATGTTTTATGTAATAAATAAAGAAAAAATAATTGCATATGTGGTAACGGTATTTACTATAGTAGTATTATACTTTGTAGCTTCTACATATGAATATAAAGATGTAGTTCCAACTTCAAATATTATAGTTAATAGCATAAGCGAAAATAGTATAAAACAGTAGAAATAAACATAAATATCCAAAAAATAACTTTTTATGTAGACAAACCCAAAAAAAAGTAGTATAATAGGTATATCGGGATGTTTAAGACAGGATGAGACATAAAAGGGAAACGATAGATAAAATATAATTAGTATAGGAGGAAAAAAATTGAATACAAATTATTTAGAAAATAACCATTTAGTATTGGTTGGAAAGGTTACTAGCGATAAAAAATTTAGTCACGAAATTTATGGAGAAAGTTTTTACATATTTGACTTAGAAGTTGCACGTTTAAGTGGTAACTCAGATATTATTCCAATTACAATTTCAGAAAGACTAATTTTAGAAAAAGAATTAGAAATAGGAGATAAAGTAGCAATTGAGGGACAATTTAGATCTTACAATAGTTACGAAAATGAAAAAAACAGATTAATTTTAACTGTTTTTGCAAAGGACATTAAATATTTATCAGAAGAAGATGAAGAAAATTCTAGCGAGAAAGTTTCAAATGAAGTTACATTAATTGGATATATTTGTAAAAAGCCAATTTATCGTCAAACACCATTTGGAAGAGAGATATCTGATATTTTGTTAGCTGTAAATAGAGCATATAACAAATCAGATTATATACCAGCAATTGCATGGGGAAGAAATGCAAGATTCTGCCAAAATATAGAGGTAGGAACAAAGGTAAAAATAACAGGAAGAGTTCAATCAAGAAATTACGAAAAGAAATTTGAAGATGGAACAACTCAAACAAGAACAGCATATGAAGTATCAATAAGCAGTTTAGAAATAGTAAATGAAGAAGAAGAAAATAAAGAGGTTATATAGATTTTATTATTGACGAAATAAATCAATAAAATAAAGACTAAAAAGACTATGATTTTTAGTCTTTTTTTGTTATAATGGCAATATCTTAAAATAAGGAGAAAAGAGCAAAATGAAGAATAAAAACAAAAAAGGAATACAAAGAAAAACATTGGTATTTAACATATTAGCCATTATATGTATAATTTTATTTTGTGTAGCAATATCACCTGTTACAATGCAAAACGATACATATTATACAGTAAAAGTTGGAGAATCAATAATAGAAAATGGTATAGATGGAAAAGACCATTTTTCTTGGCATGAAAATTTGAATTATGAATATCCACACTGGTTATATGATGTTATGATGTATTTTATATATAATATGGGTGGATGGACAGGTATATATATTTCGACAATTGTGTTTACTTGTATATTAGGAATATTATTATACCTTACAAACGTAAAAATTTCTAAAAATCATATTGTACCATTTGTTTTAACTATTGGAGCAATATATCTAATTAAGTCTTATATAGCAGCAAGAGCACAGTTGGTAACTTTTATTTTATTTATATTAGAAATATTCTTTATAGAAAGATTTTTACGAAACAGAAAAATTGGATATGCAGTAGGATTATTGCTAATATCATTGTTAATTGCTAATTTGCATGTAGCAGTATGGCCATTTTTCTTTGTTTTATTCTTACCATATATTGCGGAATATTTAATTTGTGTAGTTGTAGATTTAGATTTAATATTAAAAATAAAAACACTAGTAAGTCTTATTAAAAAGAAAATATTTTTCAAAAAACCTGAAAAGGTTAAGATGTTAGATGAAAAGATAGAACAATTAGAGTTACAAAGAGAGAATATAAAACAAAGAAGAGAAAATAACAGAAAACATCCATATAAAATAAAAATCGAAAGAAATAAGAATGTAAAATATTTAATTTTAATAATGTTAATTGCTGCATTATTAGGTCTATGTACACCTTTAGGTACTACTCCATATACATATTTAATAGATACAATGCAAGGAAACACACCAAAAAATATAAATGAACATTTACCATTAACACTAATAAATCAAAAAGATATTTTAGGGCTATTAATAATAGTAATTGCGCTATTAATGTTAACAGATATAAAAATCAAATTAAGAGATTTATTTATGTTTGGAGGTCTTGTAATTTTAGCATTAATGTCAAGAAGACAAATCTCTATGCTAATTTTAATTGGAATGCCAATATATTGTAAATTAATTTTATCGTTCTTTAAGAAATATAAGTGCATGGATGATGCAAAAAAATTATTTAAAGAAATGACCGGTTTATATGGATTTTGTATTACATTATGCATATTTGTAATTGTAAGTACAAACATGTATAAACCAAAATTAGATGATGAGTATGTTGATGAGTCATCATATCCAGTACAAGCCTGTGATTATATTTTAGAAAATTTAGATATTAGCAATATGAGAATTTATAACGAATATAATTATGGTAGTTATATGCTTTATAGGGGAATACCTGTATTTGTAGATTCAAGAGCAGACCTATATACTCCAGAATTTAATCCTGGTTGTACAGTATTTGATGATTTTCTAAATATATCAAATATTGGAACATATTATGAAAATAAATTTGATGAATATGATATAACTCATGTAATATGTTTTAAAAATGCAAAATTAAATATGTTTTTATCAAGAAACTACGAATATAAGGAATTATATTCAGATGATAGATTTGTAATATACGAAAGAGATGTTGTATAGGGAGGATATATGGAAGAAAACCAAGAATCAAAAACTTTAACACAAAAAGTAAGAGAAAGAGAAGAACAAGAAAAATTAGCTAAAAGAAAAGTATTAAAAAAGATTTTTATAGTTGTTCTTATATTGTTACTAATAGACCAAATAACGAAATTTATTTTTATAAATAAAGATATAGCTTTAATTCCAGGAGTGTTAAAATTTCATACAGTTCAAAATAGAGGAGGAGCTTTTGGAATAGGTCAAAATAGTACATTTACATTTATTGTAGTTAATATTATAGTTTTAGGAATAATAATAAAATTCATAAATATGCAAGCAAATCAAATAGATAGAAAGACAGGAATTGCGCTAGCAATGGTACTTGCAGGAGGATTTGGTAATCTTATTGATAGAATATTTAGAGGGTTTGTAGTAGATTTTATAGATGTTTCAGAATTAATAAATTTTCCAAATTTTAATTTTGCAGATATATTTATAGTTTTAGGATGGATTTTATTAGCATTGTTCTTTGCAATGTATGCTAATAATGTAAGAATAGGAAAGATAAAAAAAGAAAAGGATGGTAAAAGTGGAGAAATATAAAATAGGAGAAGAAAATGTTAATTGTAGAATTGACAAAATAATACCTATTTTGAATGAAAATATTACAAGAGTTGCAACACAAAAGTTGTTAGAAGAAGGAAAAATACTTGTAAATGATAAAAAAGTAAAAGTGTCATATAAAGTTAAATTAGATGATATAGTATCTGTAGAAATTCCAGAAGTAAAAGAAACAGAGCTTATACCAGAAAACATAGATATAGATGTTTTATATGAAGATGAGTATATAATCGTTGTAAATAAAGCTAAAGGAATGGTCGTTCATCCTGCAAACGGAAATTATACAGGAACATTAGTAAACGCTTTATTATATAGATGTAAAGATTCACTATCAGGTATAGGAGGAGAAAAAAGACCTGGAATTGTACATAGGCTAGATAAGGACACTTCTGGAGTATTAATTGTTGCTAAATGTGATAAAGCACATCTAAATATTTCTGAGCAAATAAAGAATCACAAGGTAAAAAAGACATATATAGCTTTGGTTAAAGGAATAGTAAAAGATAATGAAGCAACGATAGATATGCCAATAGGAAGAAGCAAAAAAGATAGAAAGAAAATGGATATAGATAAGAACGGAAAAAATGCTATAACACATTTTAAAGTTTTAAAAAGATACCAAGGCTATACACTGTTAAAAGTAAATATAGAAACAGGAAGAACACATCAAATTAGAGTTCACTTGTCAACAATTGGATATCCTATTGTTGGTGATGGTGTATATTCAAATGGAAAAAATGAATTTAATGTAGATGGGCAAATGCTTCATGCCGAAAGTATAGAATTTGCACATCCAATAACAGGCAAAAAAATGAAAATAGAAGCACCATTACCAGAGTATTTTAATAATGTTCTAAAATTATTAGAAAATAGAGTTATTGATGTTTAAGTAAAAAATCCAGTACTAGAACAGTACTGGAAGATCTATATAAATCTTTTTATTCCATTAAAAACAGAATAAAAAGAAAATTAAAAACATAACTTAATATTATAATATGCATAAAAAAATAAATTATACATAAAAAGGGGAAAAAATATGGAAGAAAAAAATGAAGTTAGACTTCAAAAATTTTTGGCGGATAATGGGATAGCTTCAAGAAGAAAATGCGAAGAAATAATATTAGAAGGAAGAGTAAAGGTAAATGAAAAAACTATAACAACATTAGGAACGAAGATAGATCCATATCAAGATTTTGTGGAAGTAGATGGTAAAATTTTAAAAAGACAAGATGAAAAAATCTATATTTTATTAAATAAACCAATTGGATATGTAACAACTGTAAAAGATCAATTTAAGCGTGATACGGTTATGGATTTATTAAAAGATATAAAGACAAGAATAGTTCCAGTTGGTCGTTTAGACATGTATACTTCTGGAGCACTTATATTATCAAATGATGGCGAATTTGTTAATAGAATTACACATCCAAGTCATGAGGTAGAAAAGACATATAATGTTACAGTACGAGGTAAAGTAACAAAAGAAGATATGCAAAAATTAGAAAATGGGGTAGACATAGGTGATTATGTAACCAAGCCAGCTAAAACCAAGATTTTAAAAGTAGATGAAAATAAAAATATCTCTAGATTTCAAATAATAATACATGAGGGTAAAAATAGGCAAATTAGAAGAATGTGTAAAGCTATAAATAAACCAGTCCTTGCTTTGCATAGAGCTGCAATTGGAAAAATAAGTGTAAAAAATTTAAAAATAGGTCAGTATAGACCATTAACAAATAAAGAAATAGAAGAATTAATAAAATAAATATTGATTATATTAAAATAAAACTATATAATAATAAAAGATTATACATAAGATAAGGAGAAAAAAAGAATGAGCTACAAAAAATATATTCCATTTGATGATTCTTTAAAAGAGGACATGATAGTACAAGGTAAAATAAAAAGTATTCAGCCATATGGAGCTTTTATAGAACTGAAGAATGGAGTAGTAGGATTATTGCATATAGAAGATATGTCTGTAGCAAGAATAAAAAGCCCATTTGATAGATTTTCTATAGGACAAGAAGTAAATGTTAAAGTAAAAAGCATAGATAAAGAAAATAACAGAATAATGTTTACTTATAAAGAATTGCTAGGAACATGGGAAGAAAATGCAAAATTATTTAAAGAAGGAACAAAAGTAAAAGGTATTATAAGAAATACAGAAGCCCATAAAAATGGTATTTTCATAGAGCTAAAACCCAATTTAGTAGGAATGGCTGAATATCAAGAAGGAATAGAATATGGAAAACAGGTGGATGTTTTTATAAAAAAAATTATTCCGGAAAAGAAAAAAATTAAATTAATAATATGTTAAGGAGGAATTTAAGATGGTAGAGGATAGTCAAATAAAAGCAGAAGTATCACCATTTGCAATAAGAGAAGGTGAAATTAAAGTATTTGACGGTAAAGATGGTTATGTTTCAATGAATCAAATCATAAACAAAATTAATTTAGGACATATTACAGATATTCATTTTCAAATCCTAGAAATAGTAAATGAATTTGAATTTATTACATCAAGACAAATTTATCAATTATTACAAATAAAGGGAATAGAAATAAAATCTCAAGATAAATTAAATAAAAAATTAGAACAATTAATAAAAACAAAAATACTAACAAGATATTATTTCCATTCAGAAGATGGAAAGGGAATATATAGAATATATTGTCTAGAAAAAATGGGAAAATATTTGTTGAATTCAAGAGATATAGAATGTAAATGGCAACCAACAGATAATGTTAAACCAGTTGCATTAATTAAGAAAAGATTAGCAGGAAACCAAACATTACTTGCTTATTTAAGAAAAGTTAAAGCATTTGATTCATATGTTGTAAAACCACAGCTTACAGCTAAAACATTAGCAAAACCTTTTAAAGCATCAGGTGGTAGTGTTAAATTAACTAAAAATAATAAATCAATTTCTTTCTTATTCGAAGTTGTAAGAAGAGAAGAAGATTGGAAAAATAAATTAGTAGAAAAAATGAGATTATATCAAGATTTTTACGATAATTTTGTACCAGGAGATTCTGGATTTCCAATTATGCCACAATTAATATTTGTTTGTGAAGATGAAAAACATACCGCAGAAACATTTAAATTAATTGTTACAAAAGGATTAGAAATATCAAAAATAAAACTATATTTTACAACAGATTTAAGACAAAATAAGGAATCATTAGAAGATACTTTAATTGAATTTAAATTAGATGAGAATACAAATAAATATAAAGTTGCAAATGTTGAATTAAAACTATTAGAAGATTAATATTAAAAATTAATTTTAGTTTGGAAGATATTATAGCAATGAAAAAAGTCGCTATTTAATAGCGACTTTTTTGTTTTAAAAAGGGATTTTAGGAACGTCCCCAAATCCCTATATGATTATTTATTAGAATTTCCTCTTTTTAAATCTACGATTATTGCATCATCATTATCAAATAAGAAATCTGATGTATCTGTTTTTATTGGATCTATTTCTGCTGAATTATTAGTATCTGTAAAATCTACATTTCCATAGTTAAATTTAGGCTTTCTTCTTAATCTAGAATCTGATTCATCAGAAATACCACTTGTGAATTTTTCGAAGTTAAAGAATTTTACTTTTTGTTTTTCTTTATATTTTGAATCTACATGATCAACTTTACCTTTTCCAACTTGGATTCCACCTTTAGGATTTAATATTTTATAAGCACATTGTTTTGCTTTTAAAGAACCAAGTTTATCTGGTTTAAAGTATTCTGTCCAACCATATTCTATTTGACCATATTTTTCATCATAAGTACCTTTTGATGTATGATAATCGTTTTTAAATTTCCATTTTCTCTTATTACCAAATTCTTTAGACCACCATTCTCTATCATCTGGAGTAGCACCACCAAATAGTAACTTGTTACTACAGTTTGCAAGAATTGTTTGTCTATATCTTGAATAAACTTTACTTCCTAATTGTTCTAAGTTTTGAGCTGCGATTAATGTACCAACACGATATTTTCTATATAAAGTAAAGATAACATCTATGTCTTTGCATATGAAATCTGGAAATTCATCTATATATAAGAAATGTGGAACTCTATTTTTCTCGTTACCAGGTCTTCTTAGAACAGAGTTTTGCATTAATAATATAAAGAATAGTCCAAATGCTTTGTGTGTAGCAGCACCTAAGTCACCTCTACGAGTACATACAAATGTAACTTCGCCATTTTCAAGAGCTTCATCAAAATTAATGTTATTGTTACGGTTACAAAGGATGGCTCTAACACCTTCAATTCTTAATAGATTATCTAATTGTGTAACAGCAGAGTATACGAATTTTTCTGTATCTGCTCTTCCAGAACCACTTCTATAGAAGTTCTTTTTAAAATAAGCTATTAGCATTTTATATTGAACAGATAATTCATCATCATATTCCATTTTTCTACACATTTCTTCTGCTAAATCGAAATCTGTAAGCATTTCTAACATATCTGATAAGTTTGGTAAATCTCCATCATTTAATTTTGGATACATAACTTTAAGTAATATAGATAAGTTTTCGATAGCTTGTGTTGCTACATTATCACGAAATGCTTCTTCCACATCTGTATGTGTTGTTTGATACATACTTCTTAAAGCAGATGAAATAGCTATTGCAGTTTTTAATGGATCATCGAATATAAATGGATTTATACCTATAGAATCTGGATTATCTGGGTCAATTAAATTATAAGGAATATTAAAGTTATCTGCTATTTTCATCATATTTTCTATAGAAGAAAAGTCTGGAGAAATAGCTGTAATTCCTAAATTTTTATATTTAATATCATCAGATGAAGAATCTATAATCATTTTCTTCATATATGTTTTATAAATTTTTAATTTACTTTCAACAGGTTTTAACATATTTAAATTAAAGTATTTGTTTAAAAAGTCATTATTATATGGAGCATTAAGAGTAGCAATTCCAGTTTTTAGTGCTGTAAATCCCATTTCTTTAGCATTTTCTTCAAAAAATAGTTTCTTTTCAATATCTCTTGCTACCATTGGTTCTATTACCATAGTTGTTTTTCCTGTACCAGAAGAACCAACTATTAATGTAGATTCAAATCTTTTATCTTCTGCGATTACAGCAGGTTTGCCAAGCTCAGCATCAATACAAAGAATGTTTTCACAAGTATATGGTCCAATATTTTTTGGTGCGGAAGATAAATCTATACCTTTAAAGTCTAGTATAGAATCTTTTATATCCAAAGTATCATTAAGTTTTGTATAAATAAATTTAAATACCATAAAGAATGTGGTTAATGGTATATATAAAGCTATAGCTGTAAAGGCAGGTTTTATTAACTCGGATGAAGTAGTAATCAAACCAATATAGTTAGGTAGTGACATTAATAAAATCCATAAAATTTCGTTTAACCATTGTACGACCATTGATATTACAATAGTGTATAAAACTACTATATATGTATACATAAATGAGAGCTTGATTTTATCTGATTTTGTAAATGATGAGGAACCAGAAAATAAAAATGCAAAAATAGGGCAGGCTATTGCAAGTGTATATTGTATTGGTCCCCAATATGATAACGATATTCCACTAAAAAATAGAAATAGTAATTCTACTACTCTATCTACTAATATATATATAGATATTAGTGTTAATATATATGTTAAAAAAGTATTTCTATTAGTTTTTAATTTTTTTAAAAATTTATCAAAAAGTTTCAAAACATTCCACCACTTTCATTTAAATCTGTAAAAATATACATATATATTATCCTATAAAATGAGGAAAAAAACAAGATATTTGCACTATTTTATAAAAAAAAGTCATATTGAATACTTGAATATGAAAGAATTTATTAATATAATATGATTTAGTTTAATACAATAGAAAAAAGAAAGGATTTAAATATGAAAAAACAAAAAAATAAAGTACTAAAAGAAGGCTTTATGCAAGCAGTACTTTCGCTGATGTTTTCTCAGGTACTTATTAAATTGTTAGGGTTGGTATATAACTTATACCTTACAAATAAAGATGGTTTTGGAGATCAAGGAAATGCGATATATTCCGGTTCTTATCAAATATATGCATTATTACTTACATTATCATCAATTGGAGTTCCAAATGCAATTTCTAAGTTGGTAGCAGAAAGAACTGCAAAGGGGGACCATAAAGGAGCAATAAGAATATTTAAGGTAGCATTAGCTACATTTGCAATAATTGGATTAGTAGGAACTTTATTGTTATTCTTTGGAGCAGATATTATTGCAACATATTGGCTTAATATTCCAGAAGCAAAATATACATTAATTACATTATCACCAGCAGTATTTTTTGTAACTGTAGCTGCAGTACTTAGAGGGTATTGTAATGGAAAACAAGCAATGAGAGTAACTGCTAGGTCGCAAACATTAGAACAAGTATTTAAGACGGTATTAGTAATAATAATAGTAGAAATTGTTTATAAAATGACTAATGGAAATACTGTTTGGATGGCAGCTGCAGCAAATGTTGCAACGACATTGTCAATATTTATGAGCTTTATGTATTTAGTAAGATTTTATAGAATAACAAGAACTGAAAGAGCTAAAGAATTAAAAGAAACTGTAAATTATAAATATCAAAATGTTAAAAGTATTGTAAAAAAAATATTAAGTGTTTCAATACCGATGTCATTAAGTTCAATAATGTCATCTTTTAATAAAAATATAGATTCGTTCACTGTTGTAAGTGGACTTAAGAAATTTATGACAGAATCAGACGCAAAAGCACAATATGGAATTTTAGGAGGAAAAGTTGATACATTAACGTCATTGCCTTTATCAATTAATATTGCTTTTGCAACAGCATTAGTTCCAACTATTTCTAGAGCGATTGCAAGTGGGGATAAAGAAACAACAACAAAAAGAGTTTCGTTTTCTTTAATGGCTAGTATGCTTATAGGACTTCCTTGTACAATAGGAATGATAGTTTTTGCAGATCCAATATTGCATTTACTATATCCTGCACAACCAGAAGGAGCATTATTATTACAGATATCTTCACTAACTATAATTTTTACTATATTAGACCAAACTATTAATGGAACTTTGCAAGGAATTGGGAAAGTTATGGTGCCTGCAATTTCATTAGGGTGTGGAATGCTAGCAAAACTGGTTATAAATTTACTTTTAGTTTCAAATCCATCTTTTGGGGCAAATGGAGCTGCTATTGGTTCTGTAGTATGTCATATGGTAGCTTTTTCAATAGCATTTACTACATTAAGAAGAAATGTAACATTGAATTTAAAGGTTGGAAACTTTTTAATAAAACCGATAATTGCAACAATTATAATGTCAATTTGTTCATTATTCATATATAATGTACTTTTAGGAATAATATCACAAGCTTTGGCAACACTAATAGCAATTATATTTGCTGTGATAATTTATGCGATATCAGTGGTAGTATTAAAAATTTTATCAAAAGAAGAGTTTTTCATGATTCCATATGGACAAAAGATATACCAATTGCTTGAAAAGCTTGGTATATATAGATAACAGAGGATTGAACATTGTAAAATAAATGGTAAAAAAAACCAGCTTTTCCTAGAGAGAATGAGGTTTGAACAAAAAAATAATAAAAAAAAAGAAGGATTTTAGTAAAAATTGGCGAATATAAGATTTAGTAGGCATTTCAAAGCACTACATAAACACAAACTATTTAGGAGGTAATTTAAATGAACAAAGCTGATTTAATCGCAGCAATCGCTGCAAAAACAGGAGAAACAAAAAAAAGTGCTGAAGCATCAGTAAATGCATTCGTAGATGTAATTACAGAATCTTTAGTAAAAGGTGATAAAGTTCAATTAGTTGGATTTGGATCTTTCGAAGTAAGAAAAAGAGCTGCTAGAAAAGGAAGAAATCCTCAAACTAAAGAAGAAATCAAAATACCTGCTTCAAAAGCTCCAGTATTCAAAGCTGGAAAAGCTTTAAAAGATTTAGTAAACAAAAAATAATTGAATTTTTATATATTAAAAAATATGAATTCATATTAAAAAAGGTCTTAGGACCTTTTTTTCTTCCAAAATAATAGAGTATAAGAACTATACTTTATTATTTTGGAAAAATTTTAAAATAAAGATAACGCAAAAACGTTAATAAGTAAGGGATTTCTTAAATAAAATAAAAAAATTTAAAAGATAAAATAAAAAAAATTAAAAAAAGTATTGACAGAAAATTAAAAACATAGTATACTAAAACTCGTCGGAAGAAAACGGTCGCATAGCTCAGCTGGGAGAGCATCTGCCTTACAAGCAGGGGGTCATAGGTTCGAGCCCTATAGCGACCACCATTTTTCTTTTTTGGCCCGGTAGTTCAGTTGGTTAGAACGCTAGCCTGTCACGCTAGAGGTCGACGGTTCGAGCCCGTTCCGGGTCGCCATTTTTTTATATATAGGAAATGGTGTGGAAAACATATAAGAAAAAATATACTTATCAACAATTTAATAATAAGCCTCGATAGCTCAGTTGGTAGAGCAAGGGACTGAAAATCCCTGTGTCACTGGTTCGATTCCCGTTCGAGGCACCATTAAAAAATCGCTATATCAATAGGTATAGCGATTTTCTTTTATCTAAACAAGTATTAAATATTTTAAATATTTTAAACATTTTCAATAGTTTAGTGTGTCAAAAAGTGTGTCAAACTTTTAGCAAGTTATTTAATTTTTCAGTTGCATTTTTCTTATCTTCTTCGTCTAGATGAGTATATATGTTGAGTAATGTTTTTACATCTTTATGCCCAGTTAAATATTGTGCTTCTTTTATAGAAATTCCAGCTTTGTGTAAAAAAGAAGCATAAGTATGTCTTAATTGATGATAAGTAAATTTAATGGCTTTAATTTCTTTGCTATTTTGATTTTGACACATTTTTTGTGTGTCAAGCTGGTCTTTATAGTATAACTTATTAATTTCTCTTAGAGTGTATTCTAAAACTCTTCTAATAGATGTTTCTGTCATTAGTTGTTTAGATTTAATAGAAGGGAAGACAAGTTCACTATCTTTATGATTTAATTTCATTTCTTTCACTTTGTCTTGCATAATTTCTAAAATCGGAATTTTTCTGCTAGTTTTGCCTTTAGTACCTTTTATTTCTGGTCTATTTTTCTCCCAGTGAATAGCTTTGTTAACATATAAAGTCCAATTTTCTATGTCTATGTCTTTATATAGAAGAGGAGCAACTTCCTCTCGTCTTATTCCCGTATATAGCATAAAAAGAACCATAAAACATCTGCTATCATTTTCGGCAACTTTTTGTAAATAAGAAATATCTAAATCTGTTAATATTTGTTTTTCTTTCGCAATGTGTTTAGTTTGTTTAATGCTTTTTGCTACATTTTTATAAATATAGTCATTGTCTACGGCTTTATCTAGAATTTGTTTAATTGTAAGAAGTGCAACATCTTTTCTTCTAGTGATTCCTTTTTTGGATAAAGAATTTAACATATTAACAATATCTGTTTGCTTTAAATTTTTTAATAATATATTTCCGATATAAGGTTTTATATATAGTCTTATAGTATCTTTATACATTTTAACAGTAGCTTGTTCTTTATCGGCTTTATATGTCTCTAACCATTTATCTGCCCAAACAGAAATGGTCATGTTTTCGTCGTTTGTAATCATGCCATTATTAGATTTATATTTCAATTCTATATATTGTCGTTCTAAATCTTTTGGGCTATCAGAATACAATGTTTTAATCTTCCCATCAACAGAAACTCTTTTCATTAATCTACCATCTTTTCTAGTAGTATATTTAAACATACAAAACATCCTTTCGTTATATTGGTAAAAAATTAAATGCTAGGAATAGCATTTTTTCTTTTGTATCTTTACAAATATCCATTTTCTTTATAATAATTATAAGCAAATTCTACAGTGTTGGTAGATAAATTAAAATAATCTGCAATATCATAAACAGTATTCATTCCGCTTATTGAAAGCCTCTTTGAAATCATTTATTGTAATTAATATTGTATTTTTCCATTTATTTGCTCTATATTCTTTTTGCTCTATTATTAGCTTATCTGTATTAGCATTATAAAAAGCATTATGATAATAATGTCCAAGTTCTTCTGCTAAAAGTTCCTTTTCTTCGCACGAGGTTTTAATTTGAGAGTAATTTAAACCGAATACAATACTTTTTATCAATCTTACCAATAATTGCTTTATTTTTCATTTTAAAGTCAACTATTGTAATATTTTCTTTATTAGCAATCTCATATAATTTATTTAAATTCATTATAGCCCCCAAAATAAATTAATTATCAGATTTGTTTTCTTTGTTACCATATTTAATTTGTTTATAAAATCTTAAAGCATCTGCGATTTCCTCATCACTTAATCCTTCCATCTCTTTATGATAAGCAAATTCAAATTCTTGTTTTATTTGTTCTTCTGGATTTCTTATATCAGATTTGCCAAGTAAATAGTCAACAGAGCAACCAAATATTTCGCACATTTTTAATTTTATGTCATCATTCGGTATCCTATCTCCACTTTCATATTGAGAAACAGAAGAGCTAGAGGATAAGTTTAATTTTTTTGCTAAATCAATTTGACTCATATTTAATCTATTTCGTTCTAATTCAATTCTTTTTCCTAAAATATTTTTCATAAAATCAGTCCTTTTTATTTTACAAAATGTGAAATCTATTGATATTATAACATTTTTTTCACTATATGTAAAATAGTTTCACAAAATGTTAAAAAAGTATTGACAACTTTCACAAAGTGAAATAATATAATAGCAAGTTTCACAAATAGTAAAATGGAGGTGGGAAATTAATGACATTAATGGAGCAAAAAAGATTAGAAAAAAAGTATACTCAGCAATTTATGGCTGATTCAATAGAAGTTTCTGTAGGTTGCTACAACATGTATGAGAATAATCAAAGAAAAATACCTAAAGATAAAGCAGAAAAGATTTCTACAATATTAGAATGTAAAGTTGAAGATCTTTTTACGCCTTCCAACTTCACAGTTTGCAAAATAAATACAGAAAATGATTAGAAGAGGAAATAAGAAAAAACTTTATATAGAAAGGAAGTGATGAAAAAATGGCAACAAATTTATGTAGTAGAACAAGAACACAATACATAAAAGTAAAAGATTTAGCAGAAGAATTAAGTGTAACAGTACAGCAAATATATAAAGAAATAAAACGTCCAGAATTTTCAACGTGTATAAAAAAAGTTGGAAGTGCTGGAATAAGGATAGACAAACAAGAGTATTACAGAGTAGCAGAGCAAATTTATAGATAGAAAGGAGTGAGAGAAAATGAGTAAACAAATGAAAAAATATTGCATAATTGGAAAAGCAGTATGTAGTTTATGTAGTGATGTAATACCTACTTTAGCAGTCATAGCAACAGGAGTATTAGTAATAATAAAATTTTTTATAGGATAAGGAGTGTAGATATGGAAGAAAAAAATAGACCAAACGGATTAAGTTGGTTCGCTTTAGGTTTTTCAATAGCTTCTTTAATAGCTGCCTTATTTAAATAAAGCAATTATAGAAATAATTGTTGCTATAATAGAAAGCCAATTATTACATAACCAACTTAAAATTAAAGATTTTGTTAAAGTTTTAGCTTTATAAGTACTTTTATATTTGTTATCTCCAAGAGAAATTATATATTGATTTTTACTTAAAGTTTTAATAATTTCTACAGCATCCATAAACTCAAGATTAAAAGTATTTTGCAATTCATCAAACGAAACTTCAGAATGTTTATTAAAAAACTTTATAAATTTATTAAATGACTTATCCATAAAAATAACCTCACTTTCAAGGTTATTATAATACAAAATCTTATATAAAGGAAGTGATAAAAAAGATGAATAGATTAGATAAAATATATATTTGGCACATTGTTACATTAGCAAAAATGAAACTAAAAAAGAGGGAGGCAAAAAATAAATGGAGACAATAATAATATTTTTATTGTTAGTTATTATAGGAATGTTAATAGCTTATGCAATAGTATCTACAGAAATATATAACGAAAAAGTAGATAAGCTGGAAAAAGAAATCTACGATACAAAGCGTAAATTAAATGAACAGTCTAATAAATTAAGATTAGTTAAAAACGAAGTAGATAATACAGATTTGAAAGAGTCAAAATATTTAGAATTATACAACAGTTATAAAAGAATAAAAAAAGTGATTGCTAATGCTCACACATCAACAATCACAAAAGATTGATTAATTAATGAAATATAAATAAAGAATAACACAAATTTTATAAAAATGCAAGAAAAGAGGAATAAATGGATTTATCTAAAGAATTTCATCCTGCACCAAAACCACCAAAGACAGAAAAAAAGAAAGTAAAAAAGATAAAACAAAAAAGCAGCAAACTAGCAAAATTAGAACGTAATAGATACAGCATAATTACATATAATTTAGATATTTGCTATGTATGTAAACAGCATAAAAAAGAAAATTTTGATGAAGTTTTTGGAGGCAGAACCAGGCAGACAAGCATGAAATATGGACTAGTTATACCAATATGTTTTAGATGTCACAGAGAGTTAACTGATAATCCTTTAAAAAAGAAAGCAATTCAAGAAGAGGCAAAACAAAAATTTATAAAAAAATATAGTGAAGAGAAATTTATTAAAGAATTTGGGAGGTAAAAAATGTATATGGAAACAAAAACTAAAATTATTATAGGAAGTATTGTAGGAGTAATTGTAATAGCAATGATCATACTTGTTGCTAGTATAACAACTGTACCAACTGGATATGTGGGAGTAAAAACGAGATTTGGACAAGTACAAGATGATGTGATTCAAGAAGGATTCAATTTAAAGGCACCATTTATAGAAAGCATTGTAAAGATAGACTGTAGAACACAAAAATATGAGATAGCAACAGAAGCGAGTTCAAAAGATTTACAAAAAATAAGCAATTTAAAAGTAGTAGTTAATTATAACGTAGATAAAAACAATGCAAATAATTTATATAAAGAAGTAGGAAAAGATTATCAAACAGTATTAATAGAACCAGCAATATTAGAAAGTATTAAACAAGGAATAAGTCAATATACAGCAGAAGAAACAATAACAAAAAGAAGTGAAGTAGCAGATGTAATTATCAATTTATTAAAAAATAAATTAGAAAATAAAGGTGTAACAGTAACAGCTTTAAATATAACAGATTTAAGTTTTTCAGAAGAATTTGACACAGCAGTAGAACAAAAACAAATAGTAGAGCAAGAAACACAAAAAGCACAATATGAATTAGAAAAAGCAAAAGTAGAAAACGAGAAAAAAATAGAAAATGCTAAGGCAGATGCTGAAGTGATGAGACAACAAAATGAGCAAATTACAGATAATTACTTAAGGTTAAAAGAAATTGAAAACGAACAAAAGGCAATAGAAAAATGGAATGGACAATTACCAACAACTACTTCAGATGCAATTCCTTTTATAAATGTTAATTAGTGTGGACAACGGGGTATGACAATATAAGTTATACCCTATTTTTTACATAGGAAGGAGAAAATCATGCATAATATACAAGTTTTTAAGAATAGAGAATTTGGAGAAATACGAAGTATTGAGATAAATAATGAACCATATTTTATAGGAAAAGATATAGCAGAGATATTAGGCTATAAAAATACAAGAGATGCAATAAATAAGCATGTTGATGAAGAAGACAAGGGAGTAGCAAATTGCGACACCCTTGGAGGTATACAGGAACTAACTGTAATAAATGAAAGTGGTCTATATAGCCTAATAATGTCTAGTAAACTACCAAGTGCTAAAAAGTTTAAGAGATGGGTGACAAATGAAGTATTACCTACAATTAGAAAGCATGGAATGTATGCAACAGAACAATTATTAGATAATCCAGATTTATTAATTGCATCTTTACAAGAATTAAAGAAAACAAGAGAAGAAAAGAAACAATTACAAAAGGAAGTACAGCTATTAGAAGAGGACAATAAATATTTAAATGAGATTCTAAAAAGTAAAGATACAATACTTGTAACAGTAATTGCAAACGATTATGGAATGACAGCACAAGCTTTTAATAAAAAGTTACATGAAATGGGAATACAACATAAAATTGGTGGAACATGGGTCTTATACGAAAGATATAAAGGCGAAGGATTCGTACATAGTAAAACTACAGAATATACCAAGAGTGATAATACAAAAGGAACAAGTGTAAATACTGAGTGGACACAAAAAGGACGATTATTCTTATATAGAAAATTAAAAGAAGAAGGAATAGTGCCTCTGATAGAACAAAACAGCAGGAGGTAAAGACATGACATACATAGAGTTAATTAACGGATTTGAGAATTGGCTCGAAACTCATCATTTACCAATTGCATCACAATTGCTATGGTACAAGCTTATTGCACTGTTCAATAGATGTGGTTGGGAAGAATGGATAGCTGTAGATAACCAAAGATTAATGTCCGTTATGCAAATAAAAAGAGAAGCTACTTTTATAGAAATAAGAAATAAATTATTAGAAGCTGGTTTATTTGATTATGAAAAAGGTAAAAAAGGTAGTCCAAACAAATACAAAATAAATACTTACAATTTTGAAAGTATAAACCGTAGTAAAAACAGTAGTACAAACCGGAGTATATCCCGGAGTAGAAACCGCAGACATAAATAGACTAGATAAAGACTCTTTATTTTTATATAAAGAATATAAAGAGAAATTGCAAGGCAAAGAATTTACGGAAAAATTAAAAATCATTGCAGAATGTCAACGAAGACAAGAATATATTAATTTGCCTATAGTACAACAACAGGATTTACTGCTATTACTTAATAGAATTTAGGAGGTAAGAATGAATATAAAAGAAGTTATAGACAGAGAAAAGCCTATAAAACATATAAAATATTCTAGTGAAAACACGAATCATCTAACAAATGAGAAAAAAGAAAAAGAGTATGAATATTACATATGTGATGAATGCAAAAAGAAAATTATTATAACAAAAAATAAAGATGCAAGAAGAGGAGGATTAGTAAATCTTCCAAAAAGCTTAACAAAATGTAATAAAACAATAACTGTAGCATTACATAATTGTTGCTTAAATCCAGTACTGCGACAATTTGAACCGGACAGACAGAAGATAAATCAATTATAGGAGGAAATTATGGAAGTAAAAAGAGAAGAGTTAATAGAGTATAGCTATTATGACGAACAAGGAAAATTAATAACAATAGTAAACAGAGAAAAGTTAGCTGAATTACTAGAAACTGACGAAGTGAGGTGGAAAGAATGAGCAAAGAATATAGAATAAATATGTTTTTTGTTGGAGGTACGACTTTTTGTACAACTGTACCAGAAGATGAAAAAAATAAAATAATTGAATGCCTAAATGATAGAAAAATAGAACAAATAAGATTTGGACCAAGTGAAGAAGACAAAGGAATATATATAATAAATTTAAAGAATTTGAACTTAATCAAAATAAGTGAGGAGTTAAAATGAATATAGAAGAGGATATAAAGGAATTAAAAGAGCTAAATAATTTATTAAAATTTTTTAAAACGCACGGTTGGATTCCAAATTTGTCTAGAAACACAAATATAAACGAAACAATAAAAGCAATAGAACGCATATTAGCAGAAAGAGAAGAAGATAAAAAGAGAATAGAAAGATTGCAAGTTTTAGAAGATGATTTAAAAGATAAAAGAATAGTATATGTAGATACACCAGAATTTGCAGAAAATTATATACCAAAGCAAAAAGTAAAAGATAAATTTAATAAATTAATTACAAGAATAAAAGAGTTTAAAGAACCAGAAAGAAAAAAATATTTTAGTATAGAGCAAATTATAGACTTACTCGAGCAATTTGAAAATAAATTATTGGAGGATAAATAATATTGTAATTTACTAGATTACAGAAAGGATAAAAAATGAATATAGGAAAAGGAAGATGGAACTCAAAATATATTTGTGATAAATGTGGCAATGAAATACCATTTATAGGACAAAAAGGATTTATAGGAATAATGCATTATTGCAGTAAAGGACAAAGAGATGGCAATTACAAACATGACTTTGACTTATGTAAGAGTTGCGAAAAAGAGTTTAGAAAATGGTTAAAAGAAAAACCGATTATAAGTTCAGAAAATATAATTGATAGATTTCCTGTATGGGAAGAAAGCTAGGTGATTAAATGTTAAGAATAAGAGAATACAACAAGATAACAGGAAAAAAGATAGATTTAAATGAGCTAAAAAATTTTGGATTCATAAAGTATAAAAGTATAGATGATGGAGAATTGTACTGGTGTATTTGTGATTTATTCATAGGAAAAGATAGAAGGATTTTACAAGACGATGGAATAAATCCTTGTAAATCAATAGATTATCAATTAAGCAAAAATGAAATAGAAATTATTTACGATTTAATAGTTGCAGGCTATGTAGAAGAAGTGGAGGAGGAGTAAATGGGAAATATAACTAAAGAAACAAAAGAAATATTAAAGAATTGTTGGGTTATGACAACTGACCATACTTTAGACGAAGAAAATATAAAATTAAAAGAAGCGATAACAGAAGTATTAAATGAATCTATGACATCAGAAGAGAGAAGCAGATGGGGATATGAATATTTTATTAAAAACAAACAATATAATGATGATTTAGAGCGTAATAAAAATTTATTGAAGGAATGGTCACACATATTAAAAGGAATGGGAAATAGAAATTATATTTATGCTTATGCAATAGATAGAGTATTAAGAGAGCTAGAGAAGAAGGAGGACAAGCAATGACATAAGAAAAGAAGAAAATAGAAGAAGCAGTAAGCATAATATTAAGAGGTATAGATATTGAAAGTTCAGCACTAATATTAGAAAAGGCAGTTATGGATAATTATATTATAGTATCAGGAAGAGTAAACATATTAAGAGTTGCAACACGACAAATATTAAATTTTATTGAAGAATATAAAAACAAAGGCTATTTAGATGTTGTAAGAGAAAAAGTAAAAGCAAATGAGGAAGTAACTAAATTACAAAAAGAAAATGAAGAAAAAGATAATCAAATAGATTTAATGATAGAAGAATATGAATATAATGCTAGAATTAATTTTAAGAATTTTTGCGAAGACGAATTGAGAAAGGATAATTGTATTCAAGATTGTAAATCATGTGCAAAACAATATTTTGAAAAATTAGTAAAAGAGAAAGGATAGATATGTCAGAAGATAAAAAGATAGAACAGCTTATAGCAATTGGAGTAAAGTCAATAAATATAAGCAAAGAAAAGTATTACAAATTAAAGCAGGAAACGAAAAACTTAATTAAGCTTAATGATATAAAATTAAATATCGAGGAGGAAAAATAGAGATGGCATCATTAAATGAGATATTAATAAAACCAGAATATAGACCTTGTTTTGTAGATTTAAAAGATGGAAGAGAAAGAAAAGCACTTTTTCATAAATGGAACATGAAAGAAGATTTATTTAAGAAACAATATGCAATGGGTTTAGTTGAATTAGAAAATGGAAAAGTATTAGAAGTTTATTATGGTCAAATTAGATTTATAGATAACAAAATAAAAGAATATTGTTTTGAAGAAGGTGAGTAGATGAAAAGAATATTAAAAGCATTATTAAAGACGATATTAATTTTAATATTGATAATTGGAACAATAGCAGCATTAGCTATATTTCCATATATTACAGCAGGAATATATTCAATACTAGTTATAATAATTATTTTTATTAGTTTTTACGAAAGTGAGGATGAGTAGATGACTAAAGAGCAAGAAGAGGCTATAAAATATTTTGAAGATAAAATAAAAGATGTAAAACCTGAATATATAGAAACATATGTAGATGGAAAGAAATATAGAATTGAAGTAATACCAGTAAAAATGCGTTTTGATAAAGAAGAAGCAGAAAAGATGAAAATAATTTTAAATATGCTAAAAGAAAAAGATGCAGAGATAGAAAAATATAAGAAATTATTAGCAGATAATTTAGCAAGAGAACTAAACAATAGTATAAAAGCTAAAGAAAAAGCAGATACAGATTTAGACGATTTAGATAAAGGCTGGAAAGTAGAATTGGAGAAGAAAGACAAGATGATAGATTTAATATTAGATAAATTCAAAGAAGGTACAGAATACTATTATAGCGAATTTGATTACATGACAAAGGAAGATTTAAAACAATATTTTGAAAGGAAAGTAGAAGATGATTAGGAGGTAAAGATGGACAATCTTAAAGTAGGAGATTTTGTAAATGAAAATGAAGTAATTGATAAATATTTGTTTAATGGAGAAATACCTGTATTAGAAACAACGGGAGATGAAACAAATGCCAAATGTATGTGTGAAGGTGATATTAAAACAATACTAACACATGAACAATACGAAAGAAATTGTTACAGATTGGAGGACAATTAATGTATAAGATAGAAATATGGAGATTTCATATAATACATGAAACTTATACAAGCAATAATATAAAAGATATATTAAAATGGTATAGAAACAATTGGCAAATATCATATGAATGGGGGAATTGCAGTTTTGAAGTGTATAAAAATGGCAAACAATTATCATTTGATGAACTTGAAGAAATAGGATTTTTTAAATCATTCGAAGATTTAGACGAGGAGGAATAATAAATGAGAAAGACATATAAAGGATATGAACTAGTACAAGCTATAGCAGGAGGTAAAATAAAAGAAGATACAAAGTTCCTTGCAAAATGCCAGGTAATGTATTGGGACGGAAACAACATAGTATTTAAATCTAACCCAAACACGACATTATCCTTGCTACAACTAGCTAATACGGAATTTGTATTAGTAGATGAAGAAATAGATATACAAGAGATAGAAGAATATGAATTTCCAAGTTATACAGATAAATTAACACCAATAGAAAATAAGTTATTAGAACTTATAAATGAAAACAGAAAAGCTATTAAGCAACTTGATAGAAAAATAAAAGGAGGAAATACAAATGTTTAATTTAAGAAAAAGAGTAGAGAATTTAGAAAATCAATTAAAGATAGATCCAGTTGTAATTACAGAAGAGGATTTATATAAATTTTATTTAGAAAGAAAAATAGATGAGATAAATGCAAGATTAAAATATAATTTAAATTATTCTATAGAACATAATACAGAATCAATTAGAGCAGACGGATGGAGGTTTTTCGATATGTCATGGACAACAAGTATAAAGATTAAGATAAGCGATATAGAAATTAAAAAGTTTACTTATACGCCACATCCAAACATAACAAAAAAGGATATTTACAAAACAATATTAAGATACATAAACTCAAAACCTATAAGTTATTTTATAAAATTAGACAAGAAGCTTGAAGATTTAAAGAAACACAATAAAGAATTAGATGATAAGAAATTAAACCTAGAAGAGGAATTAAAGAAAATAATATAAAATTGTAGGAGGTACAAAAGATTGGAAATTAAAACCTTAATTAAATTATTAAAAAACTACAAAGAAAACAAAGCTACATTAAACATTAGATTAAAAGAATTAAAAAACAAAAGAATAGAATTAAAGAATCTAGTAGTAGATACTAGTATAAGTGGAATAAATTACGATACAGAAGGAATACATAGTAAAAATACAATATCAGATAAAACAGGAAATAGTGTAACAAAAGTAGACAGTAAAAGAATAAAGCTAGAAGAAGATATAGCGAAACTAGAAGAGGAAATAAGACAATTAAGAAAAGATGTGGAAACAGTAGATGACAGATTAGAGATATTAACATATAAGGAAAAACAATTATTAATTGCAAGGTATATCGAAGAATGCAGTTATGTTGATATAGGGAACAGAGTATACTATCAAATATATAATGAAACAAGAAGCTCTGATGCAATTAAAAGGATTTTAGAAAAAGCCATGAAAAAGATTACAAAAATACAGTAGTCTGAAAATGCATGGTTTTTGCGTACAAAATGCACGGTTTTTGCACTTGTTTTTTCAAAAATAACAGTTTATAATTTATAATAGCAACAGAAAGTTGTGATGGCTCCTTTCATTATTAAATTATTCAATTATAATTACTACGTGAAATTGTGACATATATAGTCACAATTTTTTATATTGCGGGATAGAGTAGTTGGCAGCTCGCTAGCCTCATAAGCTAGAGGTCACAAGTTCGAGTCTTGTTCCTGCAACCATAAGAGTAGATGTTTTATATGTCTACTCTTTTTTAAATGTACTAGACATTGTGAATCGTTAAAAGATCACCTCCTTTCTTAATATAAATATTTGACTAAACAAGCTATTTCTAGTGTAGCTTGTTTTTTTATTTTATAAGGAGAATGAAATGGAACTAAAGATTATAATTTTATATTTATTAATAAAGGTAATGAACATATATGAAAGATAAATTAAATTGGAAAGAATGTATGAAACGTAAATGTGAGCAATGCAAATATTATGATAGATGTTTTAAAAAGGAGAGAAAAACAGAGAATGAAAAAAATAAAATTTTTAGTAAATATTCCAGATAAATATACAAGAGAGGAATACAAAGAAGGACAAGTAAAACAGTTTAACAATAAAAGAGCAGAAGAAATTTTAAAAGCTAGAAGATATAATGGCGAGCCATATGCAGTTGAAGTAGTAGAAAAGAAAGAAACAACAACAAAGAAAGTAGAAAAAGAAAATACAATGAAGGAATAATTATGGCAGAAAGAGATAATCCGTTAATTGCAAAGAAATACAAAAGTAAAAGATGGCAGAAGTTAAGAAGGCAGAAATTAATATTAAATCCTATGTGTGAAAGATGTGAGAAGAAAGAAATATATGTTCCTGCCTATTTTGTACATCATAAAGAATATATAACTGAACAAAATTACGAAGATGATAATATATTCTTCAATATAAACAATCTAGAAAGCTTATGCAAACAATGTCACAACACTGAACATTTTGCAGACAAAGTAGAGTACAAGTTTGATGAAAACGGAGATTTAATAAAGAATGAATATTGAACAAAGAGCAATAGATGACGAAGTATATACTATAACTATATTGAAAAGCCTAACAGATAAAGACAGAATAGATTTAGAAGAAGGTATTAAATCATTACAAAAACACAAGGATTGTAGTAGAATACATTCTTCTAAGTTTATTATTGTTAATACTCACAAGACCAAAGAAGAGATAGAAGAAATAAATAATCAAGATAAGATTCAAGATTTGTTTAGAGTGTACAAAGAGAATAATAGTCAGAAGTATTATATAAATGATAAGACATTAATAGATGAGTTAAGCAACTTAAAGCTTACAGATAAAAACAAAAAAGAAATAAATAAAAAAATTAATTTAATAAATGATTCTATCAAAGAATTAGAAGAATATAGGAAGAAAGTGGAAACAATTATAGCAAATAGCCCCCCATAACCTTACAAAATCAATGCCTATGGGAGAACGGTGGGTGGGCATTCGAAAAATACACAAGTTCTTTCGCGTGAGGGGTGTGGTAGATGAACGAAGATGATGCAGTAAAAAGAGCACTCGAAGATGCTCAAAAGGAAGAAATATCAGAAGAGCAAAGAGAACAAATAAAAAAAGAAATAAACAAAGAAAAAAATAGATTAAAGAAATTATACAAAGACTTACCAGAAAACCAAAAGAAGCTAGCAGAGAAAATTATAGAAAATGCAGCCTTTATAGCTGTCCAATTAAGATTAATGCAAGAAGATATAAAAGAAAACGGCATTAAAGAGTTTTACATGAATGGAAAAGGACAATTTGGATACAAAGAAAGCGTAGCATCTAAAACATATAATGTAAGCATAAAAAATTATATGAACATTATAAAACAACTAAATGATATGCTTCCAGAGGAAAAACAAATTAGCGAGGATGATGAATTTGAAAGATTCAATGATTTAACATGATTACATATACAGAAGAATACTATCAATTTTTATTAAAAAATCCAATTAAAGCTTCTAACAAAGTTTTAGCAGTATATAAGAAACTTGTACAAGATTTATACAATCCTAAACAAGTTTCTTTTTTTAATGAAATAACAGAGGAAGAAGAAACACATACTTATGTATTTGATATTAATAAAGCTAATAGACCAATTAATTTCATCGAAAAATTCTGTAAACATTCTAAAGGAAAATGGGCAGGAAAGCCTGTTATATTAGAATTGTGGCAAAAAGCATTTATTCAAGCATTATTTGGATTTGTAGATAAAGAAACTGGTCTAAGAAAGTACAAAAAAGGAATTTTATTTGTAGGAAGAAAAAATGGAAAATCTACTATAGACGCAGGATTAGGAACTTATATGCTTACTTCTGCTGGAGAAGGTGGAGCAGAAATATATTCTGTAGCTACCAAGAAAGACCAAGCAAAAGTTGTTTGGGAAGAAGCTAAAAGAATGATAAAGAAAAGCCCAGTGCTAGCTAAAAGAATAAGAACGCTAGTAAATGGGCTTTTTTATGATGCAACTGAAAGTTTCTTTAAAGCATTAGCTAGTGATTCTAATTCACTAGATGGATTAAATGCTTTTTTTGTAATTGGAGATGAAATTCACGCTTGGAAAGATAAAAACTTACTAGATGTTATGTATGATTCAATGTCTGCAAGAGAAGAACCATTATTTTTGGAAACTTCTACAATGGGACAAATTAGAGAAAGTGTTTTCGATAATGAATATGAGTATTGTACAGAAGTTATAAATGGATATGAAGGAAAAAGCGACATCGTAGATGAAACAATATTGCCAGTTATATATGAATTGAATAATCCAAACGATTGGCAAAACGAGCTAGCTTGGTATCAAGCAAATCCTGGGCTTGGCACAATTAAGAATATTAAAGATTTACGAGATAAAGTAAATAGAGCTAAGAATAATCCTAGTGAATTAACAAACTTGTTATGTAAAGATTTTAATATTAGACAAAATGACCAAGATAAATGGATAACATTCGATATTGCAAACAATGAAGAAACGTACAACATAGAAGAATTATTCGATACTTATGCAATTGGAGGAGTTGACTTATCAAGCACTACAGACTTGACGTGTGCAACATTATTGATTGTGAAAAATAACAAAAAATATGTAATACAACAATATTTTATTCCAAGTGAAAGATTGGAATTTAAGATAAAAGATGACAAAATCCCATATGACAAATGGGAAAAGAGAGGTTTAGTAACAATATGCGAAGGAGCAAAAGTAAATTACTCAGATGTAACACAATGGTTTTTAAGAATGAATGAGGAATATCTGATTTCCGCTATGTGGATTGGATATGATCCTTGGAATACACAGTATTGGGTAGAAGAAATGAAAAATTATGGATTTGAAATGGTAGAGGTAAGACAAGGAGCAAAAACAATGAGTAACCCTATGAAACAGCTTGAAGCTGATTTAATAGAGAAAAAAGTAAACTATAATAATAATCCAATTTTAAAGTGGTGCTTATGCAATACAGCTGTTAAAAGAGATGAAAATGATAATATCCGTCCAGTTAAAGGCCAAAAGCAACGTCAAAGAATAGATGGAACAGTAAGCTTAATTATAGCTTACTGTGTTCTATTTGAAAAAATGCAAGATTATTTAGTGCTACAGGAGGACTAGAATGAAGAAAGAAAAAAGAAGTTTGTTCAAAATGATTTTTGGAAACAAAAAGCAAAAAATACTAGAACAAACTCTACAACTATTAAGTGGATTTAATGCAACTTATACAGATATATCAGATAACGTTAAAGATAACATAATAGCAAAAGAATGTATAAATGCTATATCTACACATTGTGCAAAAATGATGCCGAAACATTATCAAAGAGATAAGCAATTAAAAACAGCAATAAATGGGGACATAAACTATATTATAAGTTGTAAACCAAATCCTTTTATGACTGTTTACCAATTTTTATACAAAACAACAGCCTTGTGGCTATCTCAGAACAACGAATTTATATATATAGATATAGATAACATGGGGTATTTAAGAGGATTATATCCATTAAATCCTTTATTTTGTACGTTGATAGAATATGAAAATGAAATTTGGTTAAAATTCCAATTTTTAAATGGAAATATTTATTACATAAAATACAGCCGAATAATACATTTAAGAGATTATTACATAGATCATGATTTTTATGGAGATACAAATGATGTTTTATTGAGTGCAATAGAAACTCAAACTGTTGCAGATGATGGAATAAAAAATGCAATAAAAATTAGTACATCACTTAGAGGGACTTTAAAAGCACCTAATGCAATGCTAAAAAGTAGCGACATTCAAGAAATGAGAAATAGTTTTATTGATGATTTATTAAAAAGTACAAGTGGTGTGGCTGGATTAGATTCAAGATTAGATTTTAAAGAAATTAATTTGAATCCAGTACTATTAAATAAAGAACAACTAGAAATGGTTAATGGAAATATATATGGCTATTTTATGATTTCAGAAAAAATAATAAAAAGTGAATACACACCAGATGAATGGAATGCTTTTTACGAAAGCGTATTAGAGCCTCGTGCAATACAAATGGGACAAGCTTTTACAAATGCGATTTTTGGAGATAAAGCGATAAAGGAAGGGCATTGCATTGAATTTTCAGTAAATCGTATTAAGTATGCAAAGACAGAAACAAAAATAAGTTTAATAAAAGAAGCAGGAAGTTTAGGATTGCTTACAGTAGATGAAGGAAGAGAAATTCTGGATTTACCCGCTATTGGAGGAGAAGAAGGAAGTAAAAGATTACAAACCTTAAATGTTATAAATGCAAACTTAGCAGATAAATATCAAGGAGGTACAACTGATGGGAAAGAAGGAACTAGCAATGAAGGAATTTAGGATTAGTGAACTACGAGCTTTAGAAAATAACGACGAAGATAAAATGATAATAGAGGGATATGCAGCAGTATTTGAAACCGAAACTGATTTAGGCTGGTGTAAAGAAATAATAAGTAGAGATGCTTTTAATAATTGTAATATGAGTGATTGTGTCTTGAAATATAATCATAATGATAGTTGTTTAATTTTAGCAAGGACAAGAAATAAAAGCCTAGAATTAACAGTAGATAGCAAAGGATTAAAGATTAGAGCAATTTTAATAGATACAACGCAAAACAGAGATATTTATAAAATGATAAGAGCAGGACTACTAGACAAAATGAGTTTTGCCTTTGCTGTTAAAAAGCAAGAATGGGATTATGAAAATGATATTAGAAGAATAACAGAAATTTCACAATTATTTGATGTTTCAGTCGTAGATGTACCAGCTTATGATGCTACTGAAATTTATGCAAGAGGAAAAGAAAATTATACAAAAGAAAAAGAACAATACCAAAAAGAAAAACTAGAAAGAGAAAAATTAAATTTACTATTAAGTTTATAAACTTGACAAGAGAAGCGGTGGTAGAACTGCTTCTTTTTTTGCTGGTAGAAGCAAGATAGAGTTCTTATAAAAGCGGTGGTAGAACTGCTATTAAAATATTTTAGGAGGAAGAAAAAAATGACTTTAAAAGAAAAAAAAGAAGAATTAAGAAAAAAAATTAATCAAGCTAAAGATGAAAATGAATTAGCTGAATTAAGAAAACAAGTTGAATTGTTAGAAGACTTAGAAGTAGAAGACAAAAAAGAAGAAAAAGTAGATGAAAGAAGCTTGTTAAGAGGAGCAATAGAAGACCTAGAAGAAGAGAAAAGAAAAATAAATCCACAAGACACAAAAGAAATTGAAAAACCAAAAAAGGAGGAAAGAAAAGTGGACGAAAAAGAATTAATTGAGCAAAGAGCTAAAGATTTAAAAGAAGGTAAAGCAATAAAAATAGCTCTTGATAACGGTGAACAAAGAAGTGTTACAGTTTCAGGTGGCACTATTTTAGTACCCAAAAAATATAAAAATGAAATTTCAGAAAGCTTTAACGCTGTTTCTGGAATGGTTGATATGTTAAACACAATTCCTTTAAACGGAGGAGAGTCTTATTCTGTAGCTTTTGAAAAAGGATATGGAGAAGGAGATTACACAACTGAAGGTGGAGAATATAAAGATATAGATGTAGAAACAGACTATGTAGAGACAGGAAGAGCCAAAATAACTTCATACATAGAAGTAACAAATGAAGTTAAAAACCTACCTTCTGCTAATTATTTAGCATTGATTTCTAAAAGAGTAAATAGTTCTATTAAGAAAAAAATAGGAGCACAATCTATTGTTGGTGCTGGAACAACTAATACAATAAGAGGTATTTATAATGCTGACACAAAGGTAATGCCAACTGAAGAAGGAACTAGCGACATAGAATTGACAGCAATTGATGCAGATACATTAAACGACATAACTTTTGCCTATGGTGGTGACGAAGATGTAGAAGCACCTCAAACTTTAATATTATCTAAAGCAGACTTAAAAGCATTTGCTAAAGTTAAAACTACAGATGGCAAATTTGTATATGCTATAACAAAAAATGGAGCTAGAGGAACAATAGCTTATAAAGATGGAGGATTAGCTGTACCATTTGTTATTAATTCTGCTTGTAACTCTATTTCAGACTCTAAAACTACAGATGGAAAATATACTATGATCTATGGTGCGCTTTCTGACTACGAAATGCCAGTATTTAGCGATATAGAAGTTCAAGAAAGTACAGATTATCAATTCAAAAAAGGTATGATTGCTTATAGAGCTGATTGTATAATTGGTGGAACAGTATCTAAATACAACGGATTTGTAAGAGTTAAAAAAAAAGTAGCATAGATCCAGAAATAGATGAATTAAAAATAACTGCAGTTGAAGATCTTACGGCACCAGTTGAAGCGAATACAAAAGTAGCTGACTTAAGTGCAACAGGTGGTACAAGTCCTTATACATATACATTAAAAGAAGAAACAGGAGATAATGCTGAATTTAAAATAAGCGAAAATGAAGTACAAACAAATACACAAATAGCTACAGCTGGAAACAAAAATATAACTGTAGTTGTAACAGATAGTAAAGGAAAAACAAATGAAGCTACTGCACAAATAGTAATAGCAGAGGCAGGAGTCTAGGAGGCAGTAAATGGATAAATTACTAAAACTAGCAAAACAATCTTTAAGTATAGTTGAAACTGCAACAGCTAAAGATGAAGAAATAAAAATGTGGATAAATGCAGGAATAGCAGATTTAAAAAGACAAGATATCGACACAGAAAAGGATGATAGCTTAATAGATTCTGCTATTGTTATGTTTGTAAAATCTAATTTTGGTAATGTAGATATAAAAGAAAAAGAATTAGCACAGAGAATATATAATTTGCTCTGTGCTAATTTAGGTTTATCTACAGACTATAAGGTGGCTGATAAAGATGCATGATGTTGAATGTATACTATTATCTAAAGAAATTGTGCAAGACGAAATAGGCGTAGAAAAAGAAATAACAAAAGAAACACCTATACCAATTATAAAGCACGAAGATATATATGCTAAAGAATATTATGTAGCTAGTCAATCTGGGTACAAACCAACATTAAGAGTTAAAGTAAGTGCTTTAAATTATGAAGGACAGTCAGAACTTAAATATATGGGAATTACTTACACTATTATAAGAGCAACAGAACCTTATGCAGATGAAGTAACTTTAATTTGTGAGAGGAAGATTAAAAATGTCTAAAAGCATATCTGGAGAGATGTTAAGCAAAGAAATAATGAAAGCATTAGAAGGATATGCAGATGATATATCAGATATTGTAGAAAAAGATGCAAATGAAATTGGTAAAGAAGCAGTAAAAACAATTAAACAAGAATCTCCAAAAGGAGCAACAGGTGAATATGCAAAAAGTTGGAGATTACGTAAAGATAAAAAAGGTAAAAATAGTTATATTGTTAAGCTTTATAACAAAGATCACTATCAACTTACTCATTTATTAGAGTTTGGACATGCTACAGCTGATGGAGGACATACAGAAGCACAGCCACACATAAGACCAGTAGAACAAGAATATAGCAAGAAGTTTGAGGACAAATTAAAACAAGACATAGGAGGCTTAAAATGACATTAGAAGAATTAAAGCAAAGATGTATAGAACAAAGCTTTAAATACGCATATGGAAGATTTAAGAATCTAACACAGCCTCCACATTTAGTAGCAATAACGACAGATACAGACAATTTTATGGCAGATAATAAAGTTTATAAAAAGAGACTGCCAATAAAGTTAGATTATACATATATAGACAAGAATATTGAAGAACAAAACAAAATAGAAGACATTATTTTAGCGGATATTCCGTGGAATAAAACAGAAGAAACTTACTTGAAAGATGAAGGCATCTGGCAAGTAAGTTATTTTTTTGAAATTTAAAATTAGGAGGAATAAAAATGCCAGAAGCAAAAAATAAAGTTAAATTTGGTTTAAGTAATGTACATATAGCAAAAATAACAGAACAAGATGGGCAAATTACATATGGTACACCTATCGCATTACCAGGTGCAGTATCTTTAACTGCAGATCCAGAAGGAGATACAACACCATTTTATGCAGATAATATTAAATATTATATTGCAGTAGCTAATAATGGCTATACAGGAGAATTAGAGATTGCAATGACACCTGAAGAATTTTTAACAGAAATATTAGGACAAGAAAAAGATACAAATGGAGCTTTAATAGAAAGTTCAGACGATATAAATGCAAGATTTGCACTTATGGGAGAAATAGAAGGAGACGTTAAAAAGAGAAGATTTGTATATTTTGATGTTACTGCAGCAAGACCAAGTTCTGAAATGAACACTGTAGAAGAATCTAAAGAACCACAAACAGATACATTGGAATTAACTATGGCAGCAAGAAGCACGGATAATGCGATAAAAGCGGTAATAGAACCAAATGAAACAAATCAAGATGTATATGATACTTTCTTTAAAAAAGTATACGAAAAAAATGCTGTAGCAGGCGTATAGGAGGAAATAAATGCGAAAAATAACAATAGGTGAAAAAGAATATCCTATAGATTGTAATGCATTAACATTTATTAACTACAGAAAAAAATTTAATAGAGGAATATTTGAAGATATTGAAATAATTGAAAATTTTCTAACAGTTCAAACTGTTATGGCCAATCAGTTAAAGAAAGAAAATCCAAATATCACAGAAGCCGAGATAACCGTGAAGTTATCTCGACTAATGTTAAAAACAATTGATAATTATATCGAAGCCGTAACTAGAATAGCATATATATGTTGTTATACAGCTAATGAAAAAATTGGCGAATATGAAGATTGGCTTAGAGATATAAAAAGAATAAAGACAACAGATGATTGGATTGTTGAGGTAACGGAATTTGCCGTCGATTGCTTTTGTTGATGAAGAAACCTTTAAAGAGCTTAGTAAATTAACAAAAAATGAAGAAGCATCAGAATCAAAGTTCCCAGAATATGATTTTTTTGCAACAGCATTAAAAATTGGGTTGACAACAATGGACTTGAAAGAACTTACATACATAGATGTGCTAAAAATTTTAATTTCATTTCTAGAAGATAAGAAAGGAAAAAGTAACGTCAAAAAGGCAACACAATCAGATATAGATAGATTATTAGGCTAGATTTTCTAGTCTTTTTTTATGGGAGAACGAAATGGCAGGAACTATTAAAGGAATTATTGTTGAGATTGGTGGAGATACATCAAAATTACAGAACGCATTAAAAAAAGTAGACACAGCTACATCTAGTTTAAGTAAAGAACTAAGAGGAATAAATTCATTATTAAAGTTAGATCCTAGCAATACAGAACTTTTAGCACAAAAACAAGAAGTATTATCTGAAACAATAGAGACTACCTCAAAAAAATTAGAACAATTAAAAAAAGTACAAGATGAGGTATTAGCTAATCCAAATAATGTGTCTGAAGAAAATTATAGAAATCTTCAAAGAGAAATTATAAATACGGAAAATAAATTAAAGCAATTACAGTCGCAAGCTAGTAAATGGAATGAAGCAGGACAAAAACTAGAGGAATTTGGGAATAAAATTACAAAAATATCTAACAAAATAGATAATGTAGGAAGTAAATTAACAACTTCCTTAACATTACCCGTACTAGCAATAGGAACTGCAGCCATAAGCACAGGAAATGACTTTGAAAAACAAATGTCAAGGGTACAAGCTATAGCAGGAGCAACAAAAGAAGAATTAGAAGAACTTACTAACCAAGCAATTGATTTAGGAGCGTCTACTAGTTTTAGTGCATCAGAAGTAGCATCAGGTATGGAAAATTTAGCTAGTGCAGGTTTTACAACAAATGAAATTATGTCATCGATGCCAGGTTTATTAGATTTGGCAGCATCCAGCGGTGCCGACTTAGCAACAGCTTCTGAAATTGCAGCTAGTGCAATTAGAGGATTCGGACTTGAGGCTAGTGAGTCAGCACATGTAGCAGATGTATTTGCAGAAGCAGCTGCGAGAACAAATGCTCAAACAGAAGATATGGGAGAAGCGATGAAATATGTAGCTCCAGTTGCAAAAACTGTAGGATTATCTATAGAAGAAACAGCTGCTGCTATAGGTATTATGTCAGATGCTGGGGTAAAGGGAAGTCAAGCAGGAACTACATTAAGAGGTGGTCTAACTAGAATAGTAAAACCAACAAAAATGGTTAGAGATGCTATGGCAGAACTAGGAGTAGAGTTTTATGATTCAAACGGTAAAATGAAATCTTTAACTGAAATAATTAAAACATTACAAGAACATACAAAAGGATTAACAGATGAAACAAAAAACCAAGCTCTTGCACAGATATTTGGTACGGAAGCGCTATCTGGAATGTTAGCTCTAGTAAATAGAGGAGCAGATGAATTAGATAATATGACAAAATCTTTTGAAGATGCTGATGGAGCAGCTTCAAAAATGGCAGATACAATGCTAGATAATACTTCTGGTGCAATAGAAGAATTAAAAGGAAGCTTTGAAAGTGCAGGTATTGCAATACAAAAAGAATTAGCACCATATATTAGAGATTTAGCAGATTACATTAGAGATTTAGTTGATAAGTTTAATGATTTATCGGATGAAGAAAAAGAGAACATTATTAAGACAGTAGCACTAGTTGCAGCAATTGGTCCAGCCTTAACTATCATTGGAAAATTAGGAACAGGAATAGGAACTTTAAGTAAAGGAATAGGAAGCTTAAGTAAATTGATAGGAACACTAATTCCTAAAATTACACAAACATCAGGAACAATTTCTACATTATCAGGGATGCTAAGTGGCTTAGGAATAGCAGGAGCTGGAGCAGTAGCTTTTTTTGGAGCAGCAGCAGTTGGAATAGGAGCATATCAGCTTAAACAACATGAAACAATTATCGAAGCAAATAAACTTACTCAAGAAACTATAAAGCAAAAAGATGCGTTTAATTCATTAATAGAAAGTCAAAATCAAAAGCTTGCTATTGATATGCAGCAAATAAGTAAAACTGAAGAGTTATGGCAAGAGTTACAAAAAATAACAGATGAAAATGGTAAAGTTAAGTCAGGATATGAAGAAAGAGCCAAAGTAATTACATCAGCATTATCACAAGCTTTAGGAACAGAAATAAACTTAAATGGAGATGTAGTACAAGGTTATAAGGATATACAAAGTGAAATTGATAATTTAATAAGAAAAAAGAAAGCAGAAGCAATAATGTCAGCACAAGAAGAGGCATATACAGAAGCTTTTTCAGCGAGACAAGATGCTTATAAACAAATATTAGATTTACAAGATCAAATTTCGGAAAAACAAAACAAAATTGCTTTTGCAGATGGTAGAGAGAGAGCAAAATTAACTACAGAAATAGGAGCTTTAACAAAATCTTTACAAGAGCAACAAGATTTAGTTAAGGAATATGATGTTACAATAGCCGATTATGAATATGATCAAAAATTAGCAATGGAAAATACTGCTGATTCTGTAGCTGAATTAATTAATAGGAATGCAATTTCGTATCAATCCGATGTAAATAATCTTCAACAATCAGGACTGGATAAATTAACATATTATACAGAGCAACTTCAAAATTATAAAAATTATAAACAACAAGAAATTGATGCAGGAAACTCAGCAAATGGACAAATGTATCAAGATCAAATCAATGCAAATGAACAACAATTACAGTTAACTGCACAAAGTTTTGCAAGTCAAATAACAAAAGTTCAGGATTTAACACCGGAGATAGTTAAAGCATATGGAGATATAGCTGATTATTCAACAGATGAATTTAATAAAGCAATTAGCAACCTACCTGAAGATGTAGCTAATGAATTAAATTCAATTATATGGACAGTTGATGCTTCGACATTACCTGATTCAACCCAGTCGTTAGGAGATAGAGCTGCTCAAAAATTCAAAGAAAAGTATAGTAGTTCAGATGGAAAGTCGGCATCCGAAGATTATTTAACTGGAGCAGAACAAGGAATTAACAATAAAAAGTCATCATTTTGGAATATTTTATTTAATATTGGACAAAGAGGAAATAGCAATTTTAGAAAAGGTTTAGGAGATGGCTCTCCATCTGTTTTAGCAAAAAAAGCTTTAATAGATTATTTTGCAGGAGCTGAAATAGGAGCAGATAAATCAGGAAAAGATTTTGTAAAAAGTTTGAATGATTATGGTTCGCTTGCAAATGATGAATTTACAAACGCTTTATCCTATGAGAATATAAATAAAAAACTAAAACAAGGAATTAAAATTCCGAAAAATATAAATGGACTGCAATCAGCATTAACAGCGCAAGTTAAAAAAACAAGTAATGTAAATTATAATATAAATAATATATTTAATGTACAAGAATTAGACAAAGAAAGATTAGAACAATGTTTTAATTATATTGACAGAAAATATAGTGCGAAATTCTAAATATTATGATAAAATCTATTTAATTAGAAGAAAGGGGATTTTATTATGGTATGTCCAAATTGTAAAAAAGTAATTTCAGATGATTCTGAAAGATGTCCAGAATGTTTAGTGAATATTGATGAATTTGAAAAAGAAAGTAGAGTACATAATAGAAGAAAATCAGAGTTTATTTCTATAGCAAAAACTACTATGATAATATTATCATTAATTGTAGCAGTGATAATGTTTATATTAAAAAGTTATGTTGCAGGAATTGTTATAATATTTGCTATAATTCCAGAAGTATTTTTATTATCTATAGTAGAAACAATAATAGACTTATTACAAGAAATAAGTGAAAAATTAGACAAATAAAGTAAAAAAACGGCTTACGAGAATTGATTTTAAGCCATTTTATTTTTTTATTAGACTAATTATATGCTTTAAAAATACGATAGAAGAGCAGTTTTAAACTGTTCTTTTTTTATTCTTAACTGGAGGAAAAAATGGTAAGACAATTTAGACTTATAAATGAAAAAGGACAAGAATTTAACTTAATGGATTTATATAATTCCTGTTTTTTATCCGAACCCGATGGATTAGGATATTCTTATAATACTACATATGAACAAGTAGGAAATTCTTTTTTTGAAACTCTTAGAAATGTTCAGCAAGGACAAATAATTGGAACAGCTAATTTTAGCTGCTATGATAATTATAAGAGCTTTGTAGATTATATAGAAAGTTCTGAAAAATTAAGGTTTGGATACAAAATACCGTATAAAAATCTTCCAATTAAAGAATATTTAAAAGATATAAACATTCAAAGCATTGGCAAAGGACAAATGGACACAGATGGAATATTAAAATGTCCAGTTACATTTGACTGTTTGAGTCTATGGTATGAGGAAAATAAAACTATATATTCTACTTCTGCACAAGCTAACGAAATTAGATGGGACTTTGAATGGGATAGCAAGTTTGTTGATTATAACAATAGAACATTAGAATACATTAACCAAGGTCATGTGCCAGCTCCAGTTTTAATTAAAATTAAGGGTCCAGTTGAAAATCCGACACTGACTCTAAAAGTTGAAGGACAAGTATATCAAGAAGTAGTAGTAAATGTAGATTTAAAAGAATATGAAACGTTTGAATATTGTACACAAGAAAATAATTTCTATATTAGAAAAGAAAATACAGATGGAACTTATACAGACTTATTCGAATTAGACAATATAGATCCTTCAAACAATAATGTTATTAAATTTCCAAAAGGAAAATCTTGTGAACTAATTATGTCGGCAGATAACGAAATATTAAATGCAGAAGTTAGTGTTTATGCATATTACAAGGTGGTTTAGATATGGCAAGAATTGTAACAGTTAAATTTAATAATAAATTGTATAATGCAACATATAACGAAACGACTGATGAATATGAAGTAGAGCTAACTGCACCTGCAACTGGTGGAATATATAACGCACAAATTTCTTGCGTAGATGGAGATACAACAAATACAACAGATATAGATATTAGAGTTTTAAAGCAAGAAAAAATAAAAATAACAACAGACGATACATATATGTATATCTTCGACTATAAAGACTTTAGCGTTAAAGACATTGTTGAATTATCTAATTACGAGATTAATATAGATGAAGAAACAAATGCAAATACTACAGTAAATGTATTAAAGAAAACAACAGCAAAAGCAAATGACATAGTAATGATAAAAGAAAATGAAGAAATAAAATACTGGGGAATTATTCAAGAGATACAAAACGAAAATGGATCTAAACTATATCAATATATTATTAAATATATTACTAATGTGTTTAATCAGAACGTCATTTTGAATCAGAATATATTAACTACAAATGAAATAGAAGAAGGATATTACAGAATACATAGTAAACTAAATTATAATTTCGTATTTGATGTATTAAATGGTTCATTAGAAGCAGGAGCAAATTTACAAGTATATGAAAACAATAACACAAATGCACAAAAATTTAAAATAACTAAAAGAGCAGATGGAACATATAAAATAATTAATGTTGGTTCTGGAATGGTAGCAGATGTACAAGGAGCCGTATTTGAAAATGGTACTAATGTACAGATGTGGAGCGATACAGATAATGTAGCTCAAAAATGGACATTCACAAAAAGAGATAATAATTCTTATTCAATATATTTGGCTAATACTAATTACGTTATTGATTTACAAAATAGTAACACTTCTAATGGTGGGAATATACAAATATGGGAATATGTAGAAAACGGACAGCAACAATTATGGATATTAGAAAAAATTGATGAAGAACTTATAAGATATGAAGGAATAGAGGATTATATAGCAGAACAAATTAATAAGAATTTTGTTAATAATGAAGATATATTAATGAATCGAGATTACTTAGAAATTAGAGTAAAAACACATACTAAATTAGATGTGTCTGTTTCTACAATAGTAGATGTTCAAAACGATATATACAATTTGCATACATTCATGACAAACTGTACTCAAAATTACAATATTACATATAACGTCTTTTTAGAAAATAAAAAGCTAGTAATTGAAATAGAAAATAAAGAAATAAAAAAAGAGTTAATAGATGTAAACGCTCAACCAATTTCTAATTATACAGAAGTTTTTGAAATAGACGTAGTTTCTAAAGTAGTAGTAATAGCAAAAGACGGTAGCAGATATACATTATATCTAAAAACAGATAGAACAACGACAGAAGATATGTTAGATGAAAATAGAGCCAAAGGCAAAACAGAAGTAGTATATGCAGAAAATGTAGAAGATGCAAAGCAAAAAGCTTTAGATACATTTAAAGGAAATGCATATAATCATAATGTCACATTCGATTATTACGATAGAGAAATTAAGGTCGGAACACCGATAACGATTAAGACAAAAGAATCTTTGATTTATGATACATATATTTCTGCAGTTACTAAACAAAAAGGAAGTAAGTTTTATAAATATACTTGTGGAAATATAAGAATAGGCTTTATAGACAAACTTAAAAAGGAAAGGAAAAATAAGTAATGTTAAAAGGACACGTTTTTAGTGAGCAGATATTTGGCAATCAAATATTTGCTCTTTTTATTAATACTTTCTTACACGGAAGAAATGGAGTTAGTAATAATTATAAAGAAGGAATGGCAATAACAACAACTGGAAGCAATATACATATCGCCTCTGGGGCTATCTGTATACAAGGAAGATTTCTAGAAGAAGATTCTGGTAGGGATATTGTTGCTGATACAGATAGTCAATATTGTTCTTTAGTGTTGGAAATAAATCTTGATGCAGTTAATACGTCATCTTCATTCTTACAAGCTGATTACAAAATAATAAAAAATGCTAGCAATTACCCAGTCTTGACACAAAATAACATTGTTAAAAACAATGCTGGAACATATCAGTACGAATTAGCTAGATTTAGAACTTCTGCAAGTGGTATTACAGATTTTCAAGATAGAAGAACTTTTTTAGATTTTGATACAATATGGGATTTTATCGAACAAGAATGGAATGTTAAGTTATCAGAATTAGAAGAATTATTATCTAAAGTAGAAGATGGTAGTGCTTATTTCTTAAATTCTAGATTAAAAATATTTCATAATCAAGCCGATGATTCTCAAGGAAAAGAAGGAGATATCGGTTTAGTTTATTTTGATTAGGAGAAAAAATGAATATTATAGAGCAAACAAAAATAGTAAATTCTATAGAAAAAGCAGAAGCAAGAATAATAAACAAAATAACTGGTTATGTAACACAACATAATGAAGCTTATGAATACTATATCGAGTGGGAAGAATTTAATGTAAATCAACAGGATAATACTTCTTCTGTAAGAGCTACATCATACATAAGATGTAATAATCATACATCTTATGCTAATAACAAGACACAAAAGCTTTGGATTGCAGGAAGAGAATTTAGTAATACATTAAATATAAGCTTAACCCCTGGGGCAGTTGTACAGCTTGTAAGTGCTACCGTAGATAATATTGCTCATAATTGGGATGGTAGTTTAAGTATAGAAATTGCAGCTTCTGGAGATTTACCAAGTGGTTCTGGATATGGTCCGCTTTGGGGTGAAGCCAAGCAAACCGTTTGGCTTACACAAATAGCAAGACAAGCTAATTTTACTTCTGTTGACATACAAAATACAACATTAGAGCATTTTGATGTTTATTATAATTTAGATAAAACAGTAGACGCAATACAATACAAAGTAAATAATGGAGCTTGGCAAAATATTAATCCATACTGGGGCAACTGGAACAAAGAAGCAACTTTTGCTGTACAAGGGTTAAATCCTAATACATATTATTCTATACAATTAAAGGCTACTGTTAATGGAATAGATAGTTATTCTTCTGTATACAAAGTAAGAACGTTAGATATTGCTAGATTTACGAGCTTAAATGATTTCTTTTTTGGAGATGTTGTAAATATTACTAAAACTAACGAATCTAACTGGTGGAACTTTTTAACAATCAAAGTCGGAGAAAATGTAATAGTAGAAAGACGAGCATTAGAAGGTAATAATTTAGTGTTCACATTTATGCAAGATGATTTGGACAAGTTGTACAAAGCTCTAACAAGTCTTAGCAAAACAACTGTAGAATTTATATTAATAACAAATAATGAGTATCAAGATTGGACAAGCTCTAAAAAAGTACAATGTATTTTTAATGGAAATCAAATGACAGCCCATTATTATATTCAAGATCAAACAAGAAAAAGAGCAAAAGTAATATATTACATAGCTGATGAAACACCTAAAAAGGCAGTATTTGTTATTAAAAAAGAAGGAAAATGGAGGAAGTGCATTTAATGGAAGAGAGAGAGATTTTTTTTAAACAAATAAATATAGAGCCTTCTAAAGTTTATACAAATTCTAAATTTAAGTTAAAAATAAAACTAGAAGACAACTTTGTATTTAATACGGAAAATAACGGAAAAATTGTAGAGGTGTAAAAATGCTAATTATAGATGAAACAATTTATTTGGAGCGAAAAACAACTGGAATATTAAGTTTAATAATAGACGACTATATTCTAAGAGTTGGAGATACAGTGGTATTGGCGGTTAAAAAGAATGATGAAGAAACAGAAGAATTAATAAGAAAAGAAATAAAAGTAGACATGCAAACAAATACAGTGGAAATAAAAATAAACCCAGAAGACACAGAACAGCTAGAACCTAGCTGTTATTTTTATGGAATAACATTAAAAATGGCTAATGGAGATGTATTCCCAATAATTAAAACTAACAAATTCATTGTGGAAAGGGTGATACCGAATGTGTGACGAAAAATGCTCTTTGCACGCAAGGATAGAATCGAAAATAAATATAAATGGAAAATTAGGATTTGGTACAGAGAATATTGGTGGTACTACTAATTATAACAACTTAGAGAACAAACCAAAAATAAACAACATTGAGCTTAAAGAAAATAAATCTAGTAAAGATTTAAAATTGCAAGACGAAATGGAAGAATTTACTAATATAGAATTAGAATCTATATTTTCAGATTTATAGGAGGAGTAAAAAATGGCTGATAAAAAGAAATATATTGGCGAAAATGCCTTAACTTATATAAAAACACTATTAAAGAATAAACTTGCAAACAAAGTAGACAAAGAACATAAAACTGGAAGTGAAACAGACTACAAAGTGTTATCTGACAACAACTTAACAGATGAACTAAAACAAAAGATTTTAAACGCAGGAGACAGCTCCTTTAGTGGACAATTTGCTGACTTGACGGGAAAACCTACTACTTTAGCTGGATATGGCATAACAGATGCAAAAATAGAAGGAAAGACAGTAACGTTAGGAGCTGAAACAGTAACCGTTCCAACAAACAACAATCAATTAGAAAATGGAGCAGGATATCAAACTTCTAGCGAAGTACAAAGTGCTATAAATTCTGCGACAACTGATATGGCTACTAAAACCTATGTAGCACAACAACTAGCAAATATTAATAAAAAACAAATAGTAACAAGTACAGAAGAAATGACAGATGCAAATATAATTTATTTAATGTCAAATAATGGAGAAGAAGACAATATTTATGATGAATATCTTGTAATAAACGGAAAACCAGAAAAGGTAGGAACTACAGCTGTTGACTTAACAAACTATTTAAAAGAAGATGATCTTGTTGAAATAGAAAATTCTAGAATAGACGAAATATTTGCAGACCTTTAAAAGGTGGTGTTAAATATGGCAGATAAAAAAGAATATTTAGGAGAAAATGGAATAAAGCGAATCGGACAAAAAGTATTTGAAAAAGCAATTAAATCTACAGAAATACGAGAAATAAAAATAGTTACAGAATATCCAGAAATTGAAGAGCCTAATGTGTTATATATGAAGGTGGTTGAATGAGAATTTCAGATATGAAAGTGAATGGAAAAACCGTTCAAGAAGCTAAATTAAATAATAAAATTGTATATAGAAAAGAAACAAGTGTTAAGAATATAATATATAATGCAGATTTTCGTTTTGGAACTGATGGATTTAAAAAATTTGTAAATATGGTTGTACAGCAAGAAATAGAAGATGGATTTGTTGCTTGGGTTAAATTAGATAATACAAATGCTAGAACTTCTATGATTGTTCAATTAACAGAAGATTTAATTGCAGGGCATAGATATTATGGACGTGTAACATTTAGAGGAAGCGAAGATACAATGTATCAATGGCAACAGCAACTTAACTCTCCTAATCTTACACAATCTTATGGAGAAAATAGTCCAAACGAAGTAACTATATCTACAATATTTGCAGAAATAACAACACAATACAGATTATTTTATAATATGACTGCTACATTTGCAAATGCAGAAAGTAAAGCATATGTTAAAGATGCAATGTTAATAGATGTAACAGATATGCTAAATAGCGGATTAACGGAAGAACAAGTTAAATCTCAATTGGATGCAATGCCATTTTTTGCAGATACTACACCTCCAGAATATGTACAAATTCAAGTATATAATAAAAATAATACATCAAGTACAACAATTACAAATGGAGAAACAGTTAGGATATTGGCAACATTTAATACAGAATTAGGAACTTTACCAACCTTATCTATTGGAAAACAAAAAATACTAATGAAAGCAACTTCAGATGGAAAAGGCGGAATTATATATCAAGCAGATATAACAATAGCTAGTGATAATATTATGGAAGAAGGGGTATTGAAGTTCACAATTAGTGGTTACACAGACAAAAATGGAAATGAGGGAGAGAAAGTAACAGAAGCTAATGCGAGAAATTCATTAACATATTATGTGTAAGATATTAAGAATTATAAAAAGAACATTAATAAGCTTAATGCTGTTAATGTTCTTTAATTTGTTTATATAAAATAGGAGAAAATATGGGAGATACAATAATTGTTGCAATTATTACAGTTGTAGGAACAATTGCAAATACATTGATAAGCAAGAAAACTAATAAAAAAATAGAAAACATAAATGATATAAATAATAAACTTGATTTTATGCGAAAAGAAAGTAAGGAAGATATGTTAAAGCATACAGTAGATGCAGATAAAACATATTTAATAAACTTTCTTTCTGACTTGGAAAATGGGGTACCAAAAACAGAAGTACAAATAAAAAGAACCTATGAAATATATGAAAGATATGTTAACAATGGTGGAAATTCATATGTGCATGATAAATGGGAAGAAGTAAAAAAATTAGGATTATTATAGAAGGGAGGAATTGAGATGACAGTAGAGATGTTTTTAGCTTTATTACTTGGCTTTTCTATATTAGCAAGTTTAGTAACAGAAGCAATAAAGAAGTTATTTAGTGCAGATGGAAATATAACAGCTTTTGTAGTAGCAATAGTAATAGGTTTAGTAGGAACATTATTATATTATCAGTTAGGAAGCATAGATTTTTCAACTAACAATGTAATCTATGCTGTTTTAATTGGTTTAGCATCTAGTTTAGTAAGTCAATTGGGTTACGATAAAGTAAAAGAAGCTATACAAAAATTTATAGTATAGGAGGTCGAAAATGAAAAATAAAAAGTATAAGATTTTTGTAGTAATAGTTATAGTTATAATATTATGCTTAGGTGTTTACTTTGGTTTGTCGACAAGAACAGAAATAACAGAAACAACACAAGGAAATACAGCAGAAAATAATGTACAAACATATGAGATGACTAATGAGGATATAGAAGCATTAAGTACAACAGAAATAACAGAGCAAACAGAAGCAGAAGAAGAAGAAATAGGAAAAGAACAAGAAGTAGAAAATGAAGAATTTGAACTACAAGGACAGATTGCATACGAAGGTTCTAGTCAATACCCTCAAGTAAGTCTAGGTAGTTATTCTGGTCTAACTTATTATTCACAGATAGATTCAAGATGGAAAAATCATATGTATAGTTCTGTTTCAGATAGTTCTCAAACAATTGGAACATCAGGTTGTGGTCCAACTTCTGCAGCTATGGTGGTAACAGCTATAAAAGGAACAATTACTCCACCTGAAATGGCTGACTTATTCGTAAATAATGGATATAGAAGTGCATCAAATGGTACATATTTATCTGCTTTTCGTTGGGTAGCTGATGTTTTTGATATTGGATATCAAGAAACATACAACTTAGATATGGCTGTAAATTTATTAAAAGATAATAACTATTTAATAGTATCTGTAGGAAACGGACTATTTACAACAGGTGGACATCTTATGGTTATTACTGGTATAGAAGGAGATACATTAAAGATTTATGATCCATATCTTTATTCTGGAAAATTTGAAACTTCTACTAGAAGAGGTAAGGTAACCGTTAGTGGAAATACTGTGTATTGTTCTGTAGATAATTTTAGAAGATACGCAAACTATACAAGATTTTTTGCATATAAGCACGATGGAAATATACAAGAAAATACAGGTAATGTAACAACATCTACTTATACTAGATACGTAAAAACAAGCACAGGTGTAGGGGTAAATGTAAGAAGTGGTCCAGGTACAGGATATGGTAAGGTAGTAGCACTAGCAGATGGAACAAGTGTTATAGTGTATGAAACATCTGGAAATTGGTCTAGAATAGGTACAAATAGATGGGTATCTTCTGATTATTTAGTATCTACATATACAAATTCAAATGTTTATAATACAATAGGACAAACAAGAAAAACAAAAGCTTGTTATTTATATAGTAATTCTAATTTATCTGGAACAAGATATACTTACAAAGCTAATACAACAGTAACTATATTAGATAATATATCTAGTTCTGTAGATAAAGTTAGAGTAAATGCCACTGGAAGAGTAGCATATATAAATACATCGAATTATACTAGTTCATCTTCTACTGTAACTAATACAGTTGGACAATATAAAAGATTAAAGAACAAAACTTATTTATATAGTAAGAGTAATTTAACAGGTACTAAATATACATATTTACCACTAACACAAGTAAAGATAATAAAAAATGTATCTTCTAGTGTAGACTATGTTTATGTAGTTAAAACTGGTAGATATGCTTATGTAAGAAATAATGTTTATAAGTAATAGGTAGAAGAGGTGTGGTATAATTTAAGTATATTATATCTATTTTGTTAAAATATAAGTTATTTTGTCAAATATGGAAACATGAAAAAAGTTTACAAAATATAAAGAAAGTGCTAAAATATATATAGAAATTAATAAAAAAAATGCAAAAAAATGCAAAAAAATGCAAAAAAATGTTGACTTTTTTCTACACTTTGATGTATATTAATTTCACAATAGTAATATTTATGTATGTAGCTACATATAATATTATAAGAATTATTTAAGGATAGAAAGGCAGCTATCAAGCCAGAGATGGTCTAAAAAAGATGTGGGGTACGCCGTCCCACTAAATAATTCAGAAAGAAGGAGACAGTTCAAACTGTCTCCTTTTACGTTAAAATATATTAATTAATTTTTTTATAAACTCCTGTTTTTATATTATGTCTTAATTTACTTTCTGTTATAGGAAATATTGTCCTAAATAGTAATCCATTATTATTACTAGTAATTTTTACGCCTATTAAAGAAACATCAGTAAGTTTTTTTATATATTGAATGTTTCCATTTTTTTCATTCACTCCCACGAAATCAGGCTGTTTAATAATTAAAGGAATATTTGAAATAGCTTCATTATAAGCAGATGTAGAAGAATATTCGGATTTATGTTTTTCACAATGTTCTTCAATTCTAGGACCCCATAAATATATATTTTGTGGATTTAAATCTAAATTTAATAAATTTATTATATTAGGAGATAATTCACCAATTTTTATATTACAACTTTTATTTTTATTTAATTTTGTTATATCTAAATATTCCATTTTATACCTCGTATTTTTTATGTGAGTATAACAAAAAAATACAATTAATGCAATAACAAATAGAAAAATCTGGAAGAAAATAAAATTTTAATTCATTCGACAAATTTCACGATACAAAGTAAACATAAAATGTTATACTATCCATAAGGAGATGGTATAATATGAATATGAAAAGTACATATCAAAGATCTCTACGAATGATAAAAGAATTAAATGTAAAAAACAAAAAAGAGTATAGAAAATTAGTAAGAAATTATTTAATTTTAAATTTTGAAAGTCTAAAGTACATGAGTCAAACAAAAAGCTTTAGAAAAATTAAAAAAATTGCAAATAACATATAAGCAAAAGGCAGTAGATTATTTCTATTGCCTCTTTTATTTATCTAAATATTTTTTTGCATTTTCTGTAACCCAGCTAGCAATAGTTTTTCCTTCTTTTTTTAATTTTTCTCTTAAAGCTGCTCCAAGTTCTTTATCAATATTAGCTCTAATTTGATCATATTTTTGTAATTGCCATTCTCTTTCTTTTTTATAATCTCTGGACATATTAATTCCTCCTTGATTTTTGATACTAAATAATATATAATTATATATGCAAGAGAGACTTGCGTCTCTCTTGTCTAGATTAAAGAGTTTTTAGCATATCGAACATCGCTTTAACTTCTTTTTTTCTAGCTTTTTGCCTTTTCCAAACTGCTATTTTGGAAAGGGCTTTTTTTATTAATTTCTTCATATTTATCACCTCCTTGCTATGGTTATATTATACTGTGCATAGTATAAATTGTCAATACTTTTTTGAAAATTTTTAATTAATTTAGAAAAAAATTTTAATGAACTTAAGTGTGTCAAAATGTGTGTCAAAATAAATATAGACTTTGATAAATGTTAATAAATAGCTATTTATAAGGAAAATGCATAAATGACTGAAAATCCCTGTGTCACTGGTTCGATTCCCGTTCGAGGCACCACGAATAGTAGTATCTAAACTAAGTAGATACTATTATTTTTTTGTTCATAATTATGAAGAGAATAGTAATTGACAATTATAAAGCTAAATTATAAAATTATTATAGAATATTTTACGAAAGATGTGATAATACAATGGAACCATTAGTAAAGTTACCTATGTCTTTAGGTCTTATAGTATGGAACCAACTAAAAGAACATGGGATAGAACCAAGAAAAAACAAACTGGGAATTATAGATTTTTCCTTTAAAAAAGAAGAGTTAGAGCTAATTACAGAGTTAAAAATAGTAAATCCAACTAGTAGAAATATAGAAGGTATTTCTTTATTACCAAATTTAAAAAAATTGGAATTAGAAAGTAAAGGAATAACAGCACATAAGCAGAAAAAAATGATTGCTTCAATTTCAGATGACGAAATTAAGGAAATAGCACAATGTACATCTTTAGAGGAATTGTCAATAGTGAATCAAGCTGAAATCTCATATATTGATGTTTCTAGACTATCAAATTTAAGAGTTTTAGAAATACATCATAATGAAAATCTTGATGAAATTATAGGATTAGAGGAAATAAATGGATTATGGGAAATCGATATATTTGGAAATAATAGATTAGGAAAAATAGAAAATTTAGATAGAATAATTTTATCAAATGAAGAATTAGCAGATTTACAGCTAGATGTATTAAGCTTTCCAGATGCAATTGGTTTAAATAGAAGTACAATGGAATATAATGATGATGCTTTAGAAGCGATTAAAGAGTTAGATGCAAAATGGAAAGAATCTATGCATGGTAAAACGCAAATTGTAATAAATAATGCGCAAATGATTTTACTACATAATAAAGCGTGTCAAATATTAGATGAAAACATTCCGATGGGAGCAGAAACTAAAGATATTATTGTCGGAATTGAAAGGTATATGGCAAAAAATGTTACATATGATTATGTTGGAATGAATAATGGACATACTTCAGGAACTAAAATGCAAGATGGTACATATCTTATGTCAGGTCCTAAAAAAGGATGTAATGGTGCATTTAATGCATTAATCTTAAATAAATGTGTGTGCGAAGGCTATACAAGAGGTATGCAATATTTATTAAAACTTAGAGGAATACAAACACATAATGTAGATTGTTATGCAGGCAAAGATGAAACACATATGGCAGACGAAAGTATGAAAGAAGATTTATATACGACATATACTATTCCTGAAGATGGATATCATAGTATAATTTGTATAGATGACTATGATGCGTTATATTGTGACCCTTGCTGGGATGCGTGTCAATATCAAGCAAAATATGGCAATAAAGATTTACCTTATTGCTTAAAAACAAAAGCAGAAATTTCAGAAACACATACTTTATCATTTGATGAAAGAGTTGTATCCAATAATCATTTAAGTAAATCTCGAAATTTGATTGCGGACTCAATAAAAAGAAATGATTTGTTTATAAAGACAAGAATGGATAGAATAAAAAATATGCAACAGAGTTTAAAAAGATATAGAGGTCAAATATTAGATAAGAAAATTGGAGATAGATTATGAGTAATTTGAAAAAGGCTTTTTCGGAAGTAGATATGATTTTAGATTTAATCGATTCAGAAATGAAAAATAAAGTGTCAGCAAATTTTATAAAATTTATAAAAGAGGAAAAAGATAACAATTATAAACCAAATATTAATCCAGAGCTTCCTTTAGAAGAACAAAATATTTTGCCAGAAACAATCGATATTTTAGCCTTATTAAAGTTAAATTATTGGTGTAATGAGGAAGAGAAGAAAGAACTTTTAAAAGTTCTTAATAAAAATGAACAACAGTTTCAAAAAGAAGCAAAAGAAAAATACGATATAGATAAATTATTTAAAACAAATAAAACTAAAGAAATAATTAATTTGCCAGAAAAAGGAGAAAGTGAAAACTTTATAAAAAAACTTATAAAGTTTATTAAAAATATAATATGGAAAAGATGATGATATTTATTAGAATATCATCTCTTTTTAATATACTGTAAGTAACCAAATATCATCATTATACATATGTATAATGTATGGAGGTGTATATATGGTTACTTTTACTAAAATGCATGGACTAGGTAATGATTACATATGCATAAATTGCTTGGAGAATATATTAGCAGAAAATAAATTGCCACAAATAGCTAGATATATGTGTAACAGAAATTTTGGTATTGGGGCAGATGGACTTATTTTAGTACAAGAAAGTACTATAGCAGATATAAAGATGAGAATTTTTAACAAAGATGGATCAGAAGCTGAAATGTGCGGGAATGGAATAAGATGTTTTGCTAAATATATTTATGATAACAAAATAATAGATAAACAGAGTATAAGCATAGAAACTAAAGCAGGAGTAAAGGGTGTAAGATTAAAAGTACTAAATGGTGAAGTTTACGAAATCGAAGTAGATATGGGAAGACCAATTTTTGATGACATAAAAAATATAAGCGTTCAAAATAATTATAGGATTCCAATATCAGTTAATATTAAGGTGGATGACACTAGATTTATAGGAAACTATGTTTCTATGGGAAACCCACATTTAGTTATTTTTGTAAATAATGTAGAAAATATTGATATAGAAAAATACGGACCTGCAATTGAAAATATGAAATGTTTTCCAAATAAAATAAATGTAGAATTTGTTCAAGCTTTGGGTAGAAATACATTAAAGATTAGAACATGGGAAAGAGGAGTCGGAGAAACCTATGCGTGTGGAACAGGTTCGTGTGCTTCATTTTGCATAGCATATTATAAAGGAATATGTTCAAGTTATGTTAAAGCTATATTAAGAGGAGGAGAATTAAACTTAAATTATAATAAACAAAATGGTCATATTATTATGAGTGGTATTGCAACAAAAGTATATGATGGAAATATAAACATATAGCTATACAAAATTAGTAAAATATGATAAAACTAATGGGATATCAAAATAGGAGAAATAAAATGAATGTAGAAAAATATTTACAAGGATTTTTTCCTGGAACTAAAGGACCAACATTAGATGCAATGAAATACTTTATGGAAAAATTAGGTCATCCCGAAGAAAAGCTAAAATTTATACATATAGCTGGAACAAATGGAAAAGGTAGTTGTACAGAAATGTTGACAAATATCTTTTTAAAAAGCAGATATAAAGTCGGAAAATTTATATCACCACATTTAATAAAATATAATGAAAGAATAAGTGTTAATAACATAAATATTACTGACAAAGAGATGGAAGAAATTATAACTAAATTAGATCCATTAGTTAAAGAATATAATGTAGCTCATGATAGAAATGTTACTTTATTCGAGTTAGAAACAACAATGGCTATAGTATATTTTGAAAGTCAAAAATGTGATGTAGTTGTTATGGAAGTTGGAATGGGTGGTTTATATGATTGTACAAATATAATTTATCCTGAAATTTCTATTATTAATTCCATAGGATATGACCATATGAATGTTTTAGGAAATTCGCTAGAAGAAATCGCTTTTCAAAAAGCAGGAATAATAAAGAAAAATTCAGCTACAATTTATATAAGCCAAAGTGAAAGTGTTGATAAAGTTATCATAGATAAATGTACAAAAGAAAATAACGAATTGCATTTGATAAATAAAAAAGAGATACAAAATTATTCATATAATAAGGATTTTCAAATTTTTGATTATAAGCAATATAAAAATATAAAGATAAAACTTAAAGGAGAATCTCAAATATATAATGCAAGTATTTGTTTAGAAGCAGTAGATATTCTGAAAAACAGATATAACTTGCCAGAAGAAAATGTAAGAGAAGCATTAGAAACAGTAATACACAAGGGAAGATTCGAAACACTACATGAAAATCCTACAGTTATATATGATGGAGGACATAATGAACTTGCAATAAAGAATTTTATAAATACAGTAAATATGTATTATAAAGATACTAAAAAAGTATTTATTATTTCTTTACTAAAATCTAAGGATTATAAAACTATACTTAAATTATTAGTAAAAAATGATGAGAATATTTATATATTTACTAATGGCAATAGTAAAGAAAGATACTGGGATAACAAAGTTTTAAGCAAAGAAGCTATAAGGCTAGATGGAAAAAATGTAAGCGCCATAGATTTAAATGGGGCTATAAAAAAGAGTTTACATGAGTATAAAGATTATACAATTTTCATCGTAGGAAGTTTTTATATTTATGGTGATGTAATTAAGTATATAAATGAAGAATAATTCAAAAGCTGCACTAAAAGTGCAGCTTAAATTTTTCTTATTCTACAGGTTTCCATTTACCAGAAGCAATCATTTCTTCTATAGCGTCATGAATAACAACTCTTTCGTCATATGGGTATTTAACATGCATATATTCAATATATAAATCACTTCCAAGTCCAGGTAGTACGATGATGTCATCTGGAGTTGCAATAGATAGAGCATATTTAATAGCTTCAGTTCTATTTAAAATACGTACATATTCACCACCAGATTTTTTTAGTCCAACTTCGATATCGTCTAGAATTTTATTAGGGTCTTCTGTACGAATTTGGTCAGAAGTAAGTATTGTTAAATCTGCGAGTTTTCCTGAAATTTCTCCCATTATTGGACGTTTTTTAGAATCTCTGTCTCCACCAACACCCCAAGTACAAATAACTCTACCTTTAGTGTAAGGTTTAACAGTTTCCAAAATAGATTGTAGGCTAGATGGGGTATGAGCGTAGTCTATTAATATTTTTAGACCTAATTTATTAGGAACAACTTCACTCCTACCAAATACTTTAATATCTTTTAAAGCCTCTTGAATATCTCTAATATGAGCTCCAAAATGTGTTGCAATACCGATAGCGCCTAAACAGTTATATACCATATATTTCCCTGGTATAGAAACTCTTACAGGGAATTCTTTATTATTCATACAAAGTGTAAAATCAACGCCAGTATTACTTAAATTTAAATCCTTTGCCATTACATCAGCTTTAGTATCCATTGCAAAACTTCTTAATTCTTTATCTGGTAAAAGATTTGGAATTCTAGCTGTATATTCATTATCTAGATTAAATACTACAAATGGAGCCATTTTAGCTAAAGAAAGCTTAGCTTCGAAATAGTCTTCCATATCTTTGTGCTCTTTTGGACTTATATGATCCTCGGAAAGATTTGTGAATAGAACTGCATCAAATTCACAACCAACAACTCTGTCTAATTTCATTGCTTGTGAAGATACTTCTAAAACAACTATGTCAACGTTTTCTTTAACCATCATAGCTAAAGTCTTTTGAATTTTATAGCTTTCTGCAGTTGTTCTGTCACAATCTTCTATTTTTTCATCATTAATATATATAGCTATACTTCCAATTAAACCAACTTTAAGCCCATGTTTTTGAAGGATAGATTTAATCATATACGTAGATGTAGTTTTTCCTTTTGTTCCAGTAACTCCTATAAGTTTTAATTTCTTTGATGGATTATCATATAAATTACAACTAGCTACTGCAAGTGTATGACGAATATTAGGAACTTTAATTACTGCTACACTTTCTGGTACTTCATAATCTGTAATATTGCATGTTCCGTCAATAACGATAGCAGAGGCACCATTTTGAACAGCACTAGCTATAAATTTAGTTCCGTCTAAATCATATCCTTTTATTGCAAAAAACATATCATTTTTTTCTATAACTCTTGAATCTGAAGAAATATTATTAATTTCTGTATCTAAGTTACCAACAGATTCAATTATGTTTACATTATTAAAAATATCTTTAATCTTCATTTGTTTCACCTCTTGCAGCATTATATACTCTTTTATTTTTTTTGTACATACTATTGACAATAAAACATATAAATAATATAAAATAATAAGAGAAATTTCTAACTAGAAATTCTGTAATTAAAGACTCTTAGGAGGCAAAAAATGATTAAAATCAACGAAAATTTTTTAAAAATGCAAGATAGCTATTTATTTTCTACGATAGCTAAGAAAGTGGCAAAATATCAGGAGGAACATCCAGATAAAAAAATTATTAAATTAGGAATAGGAGATGTAACAAAACCTTTGGTTCCTAAAGTATTGGAACAAATGAAAAAAGCAGTAGAAGAAGAAGGAGCAAGTAATACTTTTAGAGGTTATGGTCCAGAACAAGGATATGATTTTTTAAGAAATGCAATAGTAAAATATGATTATGAAAAAAGAGGAGTAAAAATAGAACCAGATGAAGTTTTTGTATCAGATGGTGCTAAATGTGATTGTGGTAATATTGTAGATTTATTTGATGTAGATAATAAAGTTGCAATAACAGATCCAGTATATCCAGTATATTTAGATACAAATATAATGTCTGGAAGAACAGGTAAATACAACGAAGAAACAGGAAAATATGAAGGAATTATTTACATACCATGTACAGCAGAAAATAATTTTACACCAGAACTTCCAAAAGAAGTTCCAGATATGATATATCTATGTTTCCCAAACAATCCAACAGGAACAGTTATATCAAAAGAAGAATTAGCTAAATGGGTGAAATATGCTAAAGAAAATAATTCTATTATTTTATATGATGCTGCATACGAAGCTTTTATAACAGAAGAGGGTATTCCACATACTATTTATGAAATTGATGGAGCAAAAGAAGTTGCAATAGAATTTAAAAGCTTTTCAAAAACAGCTGGTTTTACAGGAATAAGATGTGCATATACAATCGTTCCAAAAGAATTAAAAGTAAAAGCAAGTAATGGAGAAGAAGTTAGCTTAAATAAAATGTGGAACAGAAGACAATGTACAAAATTTAATGGAGTATCATATGTAACACAAAGAGGAGCAGAAGCCATTTATTCAGAAGAAGGACAAAAAGAAATAAGAGAAAATATTAAATATTATTTAGAAAATGCGAAGATAATAAGAGAAGGATTAGATGAAGTTGGTATAGAATATTATGGGGGAATTAATTCACCATATATATGGCTTAAAGTACCAAATAACATGAAATCTTGGGATTTCTTTGATTTATTATTAGAAAAAGCAAATGTTGTAGGAACACCAGGTGTTGGTTTTGGACCAAGCGGAGAAGGGTATTTTAGATTAACAGCATTTGGCGAAAGAAAAAATACAGAAGAAGCAATGAAGAGAATTAAAGAAACATTGCAATTCTAGTATAAGCTAGGAGGCAATTATTAAAATATGAATATTAATGAAGAATTAAAAAATATTCTAGAGTGGGTAATATGTATTATTATAGCAGTAGTTTTAGGGTTATGGATACGATATTACATAATGACACCGACTCAAGTTCAATCTGTTTCTATGAAGCCAACATTAATAGAAAGTCAAAGATTGATATTAAATAGAACAATACGTTTAACGCATAAACTACCAGAAAGAGGAGATATTATAACTTTTGAGGCACCAACTGAAGATTATTTAACAGAGGCAGAGTTTAAAGAATCTCCAACTGCAAGGTATGAAGAACCAGAAAACAAATTTGTTCATAATGTATTAGAAATAGGAAAAGTAAGTTATATTAAAAGAGTAATTGCCTTACCAGGTGAACATGTTAAAATTCAAAATGGAAAAGTATATATTAATGGAGAAGAATTAGAAGAGGATTATCTATCTTCTAGTGTAAGAACAGAAGCCGAAGGTGGTTTATTAGTAGATTTTACAGTACCAGAAGGAACTGTGTTTGCAATGGGAGATAACAGAGCGGAAAGTCATGATTGTAGAGCATTTGGTTGTATTCCACAAGATAAGATAGAAAGTATAGTTCTTTTCAGATTCTGGCCATTTGATAAATTTGGAAAAGTTGAATAAAAAAGGATTTGGGGCGTTCCTAGCAGGAATATGGGAAAATTCCTCCGGGATTTGGGGACGTTCCTTTTTTCCCTTTTTTGGTGAAAACGTGTAAATATAAATAAAAAGCCAACTGCTTAGCAGTTGGCTTTTGAAAGGAGTATGTCATTATCTATGATGACATAATAGTTTATCACACATATCTAAAATACCATCAAAATAAATATTTGTAAATATTTATTTATTATTTTCAACATTTTTACCAAATCTTTTAATCTTTTGAGTAGTAGTTTTTTCAAATTCTTCATCTTTAATAATAAAAGATTTAATATGTTTATAATTTGGTAATTTTTTATTAACGCTAGCAACGATATCTTTAATAACAGCGAAGATTTCTTCTTTTTGAGGAAGAGAAACCTTTAAATATTCTTTTATAGCATCAATATTTGGAAATATTTGTGCGTTAACATATACTTCTTCATCTTTATCATCAGGAAGGCCAGTTACTAAAGATTCAGAAATTAATGGGTTTTCATTTAGATAATGTTCAATTTCTTCAGGATAAATATTTTTTCCATTTTGAGTAACTATTACAGTTTTTAATCTTCCGGTAATATATAGCCAGCCATCATCATCAACTCTACCTAAGTCGCCAGTATGGAACCAGCCATCTTTTAATACTTTGGCTGTTCCAGCCTCATCTTCATAATAACCAAGCATTACATTAGGACCTTTTACAAGTATTTCTCCAACACCAGAACTATCTGGTTTATCAATTTTATATGAAACGTTTGGAATAGGTAACCCTACAGCATCTGGGTTAATATAAAAATCATTATTTCCAGCAACTAAAGGTGAACATTCTGTAAGCCCATAACCTTGTATAGACTTTATATCCAAATTTTTATAAGAAGTTATAACATCTGGACTTAAAGGTGCGGCACCAACTATAAATGCTCTTAATCTACCACCAAGAGAATTTTTAACTTTAGTTTTAACTATCTTTTTAATAATTAAAGGTAGGTTAGCAATTACGTCACCTTCCATGTTAGCATATTTTTCAGGTAAAGATTTTCTAACAGTAGCTTCTATTTTTTTATACATTTTTTCTAAAAGTAAAGGCACACATAAAATAACTGTTGGTTTAAATTCTAGAATATTATTTGTAATATGACGAAGTCCTTCACAATAACTAATACAACCACCACTATAAATTACAAGTAGAAATCCTAAAGTACATTCATAAGTATGGTGTAAAGGTAAGATTGAAAGAACTTGATCACTTCTTTTTACTTTTACAATACCAAAAGTTGACATTATATTAGATACAATATTTTTATGTGATAAACAAACCCCTTTGGCATTTCCAGTAGTTCCAGATGTGAAAATAAGAATCTTCATTGCATCAGGGTCGATTTTTATATTATCAAAATCTTTATTTCCTTCTTCTAATTGGTTATAACCTGCATCCAAAAGTAAAGAATAAGACATATAAGTATTTGTATCTTTTTCAGAATTAAAATTGATAAACAAAGTGTTTTTATTAGTTATTTCTGATTTTTTAGAAATTAATTCGTTAATATATTTATCATCACCAAGGATTGCTTTAGAAGAAGATACATTTAAGAAATTTATTATCTCTTCTGATTTTAATTCTTTATCAATTGGAACAACGATTCCAATAATTGTAGCAGCTAAATATGATACAGCCCAATTATAGCTGTTTTTACCAGTAACAGCTATATATTCATCTTTTAAGCCAAGATTAATTAAAGCTGTTCCTAAAGCCATAACATCTTGCTTAAATTTTTCATATGTTACTTTATAAATATTTCCAATTTTATCTTTTAATTTAAAAGCAGCTCTTCTTGTATATCTGGTAGCAGATTTATATAATAAATCCTTTAAATCTGTAACTTCTAGAGCTTTATGATATTTTTTCTTTAATTTTTCAGCTAAATTTTTTTTTCCCATATATACCTCCCAATTTATATATGTAATGATATTACAATTGAATAAAATAAGCAAGATATAGTAACCACTTAGTCAGTTACAAAAAGATATATAATTCTACATTTTTCTACACACATATAATATTTATTAATAATAAAATTAAGAAAATATTAAAAAATTATACAAATTCATAAAATTATATGATAGAATAAGCTTGCTAAAATAATTGCCAAAAGAAATAGGCATGTCAATTAAATAAGCAAGGAGAGTGTATAAAGTTGGAAAGTAATAAACCCTACAAAAGAGTACTACTAAAGTTAAGCGGAGAAGTACTTGCAGGTGAAAAGAAAACAGGAATAGATGCAAAAGTAGTAGGAAATTTATGTGATGCCATAAAAGAAGTTTCTAATTTAGGAATACAAGTAGCAGTAGTCGTTGGTGGCGGAAACTTCTGGAGAGGAAGATATGGTCATGAAATGGAAAGAACTACAGCAGATTATATGGGAATGTTAGCAACTGCAATGAATGGTTTAGCACTTCAAGATGCTTTAGAAGCAAGAGGAGTGTATACAAGAGTTCAAACAGCCATCGAAATGAGAGAAATTGCAGAACCATATATAAAAAGAAAAGCAATTAAACATTTAGAAAGAGGAAGAATCGTAATATTTGCTTGTGGTACAGGCAATCCATATTTTACAACAGATACAGCAGCAGCCTTAAGAGCAGCAGAAATAGATGCAGATGTAATATTACTTGGAAAATCAATAGATGCTGTGTATTCTGCAGATCCAGAAATAGATAAAAATGCAGTAAAATATGACGAAATAACATATTTAGATATTTTAAATAAAGATTTAAAAGTAATGGACTCTACAGCAACATCTTTATGTAGGGATAATAATATACCTTTAGTAGTTTTTGGAATAGATGATCCAAAAAATATTGTAAAAGCTGCAAAAGGTGAGAAGATAGGAACAATAGTAAAATAATAAATAAGATTAAAAATTAAACTTTTAAGACGATATTTAAAGGAAAGTCAACATAAACTTTGAACTTTAAGCTCCGTCCCTAAAGTTCAAAGTTCAAAATAAAAAAAGGAGAGATTAATATGGATTATAGTAAAATAGAAGAAAAAATGGGTAAAACAATAAGTGTGTATAAGGAAAATTTAGCAGAAATAAGAGCTGGAAGAGCAAACCCAGCAGTTTTAAATAAGATAAAAATAGATTATTATGGTACACCAACACCAATAAATCAAATAGTAGGAATTTCTGTACCAGAAGCAAGATTAATTGTAATTCAACCATGGGATGCTAGTGCATTAAAAGAAATAGAGAAAGCAATATTAACATCAGATTTAGGAATAAATCCAAATAATGATGGAAAGTTAATAAGATTAAACTTTCCAGAATTAAACGAAGAAAGAAGAAAAGAATTAGTAAAAGAAGTTAAAAAAATGGGAGAAGATGCAAAAGTTGCTATACGTTCTATAAGAAGAGATGGAATAGATGAATTTAAAGCAATGCAAAAAAATTCTGAAATAACAGAAGATGAGCTAAAAATGGCAGAAGATAATATTCAAAAAATAACAGATAAAAACATAGATGAAATAGATAAATTAACAGATGGAAAAGAAAAAGAAATAATGACAGTTTAAAAGGAGTTTAATATGAATTTTGAAAAAGAAAATTTTCCAAAGCATATTGCAATAATAATGGATGGAAATAGAAGATGGGCAAAACAAAGAGGTCTTCCAGCAAAGCTAGGTCATAAGGAAGGTGCCAAAACACTAGAAAAAATAGTTAGATATGCTAATAAAATAGGATTAGGATATATTACAGTCTATGCTTTTTCAACAGAAAATTGGAAAAGAACAGAAGAGGAAGTAAGTGCTCTTATGCTACTTCTTCAAAATTATCTAGACGACTATAGTAAAAGAGCAGATACAGAAAATATAAAAGTAAAAGTATTAGGGGATATATCAGTTCTTTCAGAAGGGATGCAAAAAAGCATAAGAAAATGTGAAGAAAGAACAAAAGATAATACAGGAGTAACATTTAATATTGCATTAAACTATGGTGGCAGAAATGAAATTGTAACAGCAGTTAAGAGAATTGCTGAACAAGTAAAAAATGGTGAATTAGATATAGCTAATATTTCAGAAGAAACTATTTCGGATAATTTATATACAAAAGGGGAACCAGACCCAGATCTAGTTATTAGAACAAGTGGAGAATTGCGCACAAGCAATTTCTTGCCTTGGCAAATCGTGTATTCAGAATTTCTATTTCTAGATAAGTTATGGCCAGATTTTACAGAAGAAGACATTGATAATGCAATTTTGGAGTTTCAAAAGAGAAATAGAAAATTTGGAGGAAAATAATGAGTATAAAAAGAGTAATTTCAGGGTTAATTGGTTTTCCTATAGTAGCATTAGTACTTATTTTTGGAAATCAAATAGTGATAGATATTGCATTTGCAATAATTGCAGCTATGAGTTTTCATGAGTATTCACATGCTTTTAAAGTTAGTGATAAAGCGAAGCCATTAACATGGCTTGGCTATTTAGCATGTGTAACGATAGCATTAATACATGTTTTTCCAAGAGAATATTTAATGCTAATAATAGGAGCAGTTGTTCCAATAGCTATATTATTATGTTTTGCGCAAATTCTAATAACTAAGATGAAAACAACGATAATAGATGCAGCAGTAACATTGTTTGGAATATGCTATATAGTAATATTTTTAATGTTTATGCCAATTATTAGAACAGCAGAAAACGGAGTATTTTTAATATGGTATGTAATGTTTGCATCATGGGGAACAGATATTTTTGCGTATGTTTGCGGTAAATTAATAGGAAAACATAAATTTAGTAAAATTAGTCCTAATAAAACAATAGAAGGTTGTGTTGGAGGAACCATTGGCGCTGTAATAATGATATTAATATATACAATAATAATTAATAATTTATGTGGAATGAATATTAACTATGTATTGGTAGCAGGTATAGGCTTAATTTTAAGCTTATTAAGTCAGATGGGAGATTTTGCAGCATCATCAATTAAAAGATTCACAGGCATAAAAGATTATAGTAATTTAATACCTGGACACGGAGGAATGTTAGATAGAATAGATAGTATAATATTTATAGCTCCATTTGCATATTTTTTATTAGTATTAATTTAAACTAGGAGGTTTCTTTTTGATAAGTTTTTTAATAAATGCTATAAAAATAATTTTCTTATTGGGATTTTTAATATTAATTCATGAAGCTGGTCATTTCTGTATAGCAAAATTATTTAAAGTAAAAGTACATGAATTTGCAATAGGATTTGGACCCAAGGTTTGGACAAAACAAGGGAAAGAAACAAAATATGAATTAAGATTAATCCCATTAGGAGGATTTGTAAGATTAGAAGGAGAAGATACTAAATCAGAAGATGAACGTGCTTTTAATAATGCTAGTATACCAAAAAGAATGGCTATTGTTGCAGCAGGTGCAACAGTAAATATTGTTTTTGGTATATTAGTATATTTTATAATAATGGCATCAATTGGAAATAATGTATCTACAGTTGTAGATTCTACAATACCTGATTTTACAGCAGAACAAGCAGGTATATATGCAGGAGATAAAATAGAAAAAATTAATGGTAAAAAAATAAAAACAAAAACAGATATAGATGATATCCTTCAAAATTCAAATGGTGAAGAATTGGCAATACAAATAGAAAGAAATGGAGAAGAAAAAGAAATTAAATTAATACCAACAGAAAAAGAAACTAAAAGTACAGGTATATATGTAGCAAGTAGCAATAGTGGCGAAAATGCAACACAAGTAGTGCAAATAGATGAAGAAAGTGCAGCAGCAAAGGCAGGAATAGAAACGAACGATGTAATTACAAAATTTAATGGTGTAGATGTAAAAGAAAGTGCTGATAAATTAATAGAAGCTATACAAACTTGTGAAAGCAATACCGCAGAAGTGGAAATTGAGAGGAATGGAGAAAAAATTACCCTAAACTTAGAATTGGATTTGATTCCAACATATTATCTAGGAATAAACTTTAAAATGGCAGAAAATAATTTTGCGAATAATATTTATTATGCTTTTTTTAAGACTGGTGATTTTTTAGGTTCAATAGTAGAAAACTTAAAAATGCTGTTTACTGGTAAAGTTGGAATAGACCAAATGATGGGACCTGTAGGAATATCTAGTGTAGTATCACAAACAACAGGATTTGTAGATTTTATATACATGCTTGCAATAATTTCTATTTCACTAGGAGTAACAAACTTATTACCAATACCAGCATTAGATGGTGGAAAATTGTTAATATTATTAATAGAGGCAATTAGGAGAAAGCCAATGAAAGAAGAATTAGAAATAGGAATTCAACTGGCAGGCTTTATAATTTTAATATCATTATCAATCTTTATATCATATAAAGATATTTTAAGAATTTTTTAAAAAGAGGTACGAAAATGGATAAAAAAGAAGAAGTAAAATTAACAGTAAAACCAAAATATAATGTAGTATTTAGTTTTTTATATAATCATGTAACAACATTATTAATTATAATTCTAATTTTAGTAGTATTAATTTCTGAAAAACAATTAATAGAATATGGTATAGCAATATTAGTTATATATGTTATATATCTAATAATAAATGCTATTTATAATAAGGTAAAATATAGAAATAGTTTTTATAAATTTTATAGTGATAAATTAGTATATAATAATAAAATTAAAGATGATAACGAGAAAGAAGTACAATATACAGAAATGACACAGATAAAATATGGTCAAACTTTTTTACAAACAGTTTTTAAAATAGGAACGATAATGATATATACAAATAACAAGAAAATAACACAAAGGATAATTTTTATAAATGGTGTAAAAGACGTAAAATTAGTCTATGAAAAAATACTAAAAGTAATCGGAGAAAAAACGACTGATAACAAATAGGAGATGCTAAATTGGAAAACTTAAAGAAAATAAAGGAAATATTTAGTGACTATAAAAATAATTCGCAAATGCAAGAGTGTTATATAAGTAAAATAGGAATAAACAAAAAAACTAATAAATTAACTATCATTTTAAACACAGATAAATTCGTTCAAATAAAAGATATGTGGGATTTTGAGAAATATCTAATGGAAAGATTTCAAATAAAAGATATAGAAATGATATTTAATTACGAAGATGGAACCAAGATTCCTGAAGTAAAAGATGAATGGAAGAATATAATATGCTATATGGCACATAAACACCCTCTAATGAAGCCTATTTTACTTATGAAAAGTACAATAGAGATAGAAAATAACAATATAAATGTAAAGATGCATATAAAAGGTGCAGATTTTTTACGAACCAGAAAGACAGACAAGCAAGTAGAAATAACAATAAAGAATTTAATAGGAAAAGAATATAAAATTAACTTAGAAGAACAGATAAGCAAAGAAGAATTAACAAGACAAGAGGAAAATAATAGGCTATTAGAAGAACAATTGATAAGAAATAGAATAGAAGAAATGAAAAGACATGAGGAAGAAAAAGCAAATGCTAAAATTCAAGAGCCACCAGATTATTATGTACCATTACCTTCTGATAGTGATATTCCTCCAGAGGAATTAGGCGAAATGGTGCCACCTCAAGTTTTAGAAAATAATAATATAGATTATATTATCGGAAAACCATCTAAAGCAAAAGAAAATCATGTAAAGATAAAAGACATTAATGCAAATTCTGGAAAAGTAACAATAGAAGGAAGAATTGTAGAATTAGATTCTAGAGATACAAAATCTGGCAAAAAGATGATTATATTAGACATTTATGATGGTACAGGAATTATGACATGTAAATCTTTTTGTACTATGGAAGAGTCTACAATTGTATTAGAAAAATTAGAAAAAGTAAAAGCTATAAAAATAATTGGAAAAGCAGGGTTAGATACATTTGCTGGTGATGTTACAATAATTGCAAATTCAGTAATAGAAACAGATGCAGAAGTACCAGAACTTCCAGAAGAGGATAATAGTTCACCTTTAATTTTAGGAAATTCATTAACGATAAATGAACCATTAGTAAAAATAAAAGATTTAGGTGTTGATGATAAAAAGGTTTCATTAGAAGGAGAAGTTATAAATTCTGAAGATAGAGAATTAAAATCTGGAAGAGTATTGTATAGTTTTGATTTATATGATGGAACTAGTACATTAACATGTAAAGCATTTTTAGATAAGAAAAATGCTAAAAAAGTTATGGGAAGAGTAAAAAATGCTAAAGCGATAAAAATAGCAGGAACTGCACAAATGGATTCGTTTTCACATGAGCAGACTGTTATGGCATATACTATTTTAGAAATAGAACCACCTAAAAAAGAAATAAGAATGGATAACGCAGAAGAAAAAAGAGTAGAGCTTCATATGCATACAAAAATGAGTCAAATGGATGGAATGACATCTGCTACAGATTTAATAAAAAGAGCCATGAAATGGGGAATGAAATCTATCGCAATAACAGATCATGGTGTTGTACAAGCATTTCCGGAAGCACATAAATTGTTAGGATTTGATAATCATGATATTAAAATAATTTATGGTGTTGAAGCATATCTTGCGCCAGATAAAGTTTCACCAGTGTCTTTTTCTAAAGGACAAAGTATAGATACAACTTATTGTGTATTAGACTTAGAAACAACCGGTTTTTCATTTAGAACAGAAAAAATTACAGAAGTCGGAATAATGAAAGTAAAAAATGGAGAGGTAATAGATGAATTTTCTTGTTTTGTAAATCCAGAAAAGCCAATACCTCAAAGAGTTGTAGAGGTTACAAATATTACAGACGATATGGTAAAAGATGCAGAAACGATAGATAAAGTTATGCCTAAAATACTAGAATTTGTAGGAGATTCTGTATTAGTTGCACATAATGCGGATTTTGACATAGGATTTTTAAAATATAATGCAAATAAATTAGGATTAAGTTTAGATAATACATATTTAGATACATTAAGACTTGCAAAAGACTTGTTTCCAGATTATAAAAAATATAAGTTAGGTAAGATTGCAGAAAACTTAGGAATAAAGGTAGAAGTTGCACATAGAGCGCTAGATGATGTTGATACAACTGTAAAAGTATTAAATGTAATGCTTAATATGTTAAAAGAAAAAGGTGTAGAAACTTTAGATGATATCACTAAAAAGATTGCTGGAGAGGCGGATTTTAAGAAATTACCAACATATCATGCGATAATTTTAGCAACAAATTATGTAGGTCTTAAGAATTTATATAAATTAGTTTCTATTTCCCACCTAGATTATTTTTATAAAAAACCAAGAATATTAAAATCAATATATAAAAAATATTCTGAAGGTTTAATACTAGGAAGTGCCTGTGAAGCAGGTGAGTTATACCAAGCAATAGAAATGGGAAAAACTGATGAAGAAATAGAAGATATTGCAAAAGACTACGATTATTTAGAAATTCAACCATTAGGAAATAATGATTTCTTAATTAGAAATGGAACTGTAGCAGATAAAGAAGGATTAAGAAATATTAACAGAAAAATTGTCGAAATTGGTGAAAGATTAAATAAATTAGTAGTTGCAACATGTGATGTTCATTTTATGGATCCATCTGATGAAATATATAGAAGAATGTTACAGGCAGGTCAAGGATATGATGATGCAGACCAGCAAGCACCACTATATTTAAGAACAACAGAAGAAATGCTTGAAGAATTTTCATATCTAGGAAAAGAAAAGGCATACGAAGTAGTTGTAACAAATACAAATAAAGTTTCTGATATGTGCGATTGGATTAGTCCAATATCACCGGAAAAATGTCCTCCACATATACCTGGTTGTGAAACTACCATAAAAGAAATAGCATATTCAAAAGCACATGAATTATATGGTGATCCACTTCCAGCTATAGTTGAAGAAAGACTTGATAAAGAATTAACTTCTATTATAAAAAATGGGTTCTCAGTTATGTATATAATCGCACAAAAACTAGTTTGGAAGTCAAATGAAGATGGTTATATAGTTGGTTCTAGAGGTTCTGTTGGTTCGTCATTTGTTGCTAATATGACAGGTATAACAGAAGTTAACTCGCTTCCAGCACATTATAGATGTCCAAATTGTAAGTATTCAGATTTTACCGATTACGGATATGAAAATGGATTTGACCTTCCAGATAAAGATTGTCCAAAATGTGGAACAAAGCTTGTTAAAGACGGAATGGATATACCTTTTGAGACTTTCTTAGGTTTTAATGGAGATAAAGAGCCAGATATAGACTTAAACTTCTCTGGTGAATATCAGGCAAAGGCACATAGATATACAGAAGTAATATTTGGAAAAGGAACAACATTTAAAGCTGGAACTGTTGGTACAGTTGCTGATAAAACTGCATTTGGATATGTAAAAAAATATTATGAAGAAAGAAATATACCAGTTACAAATGCAGAAGTTGCAAGAATCTCACAAGGATGTACAGGTATAAAAAGAACAACTGGACAGCATCCAGGTGGAATTATAGTTGTTCCAAAAGGTAGAGAAATATATGAGTTTACACCAGTACAACATCCAGCAGATGATCCGAATTCTGATATTATAACAACACATTTTGATTATCACTCAATTGATCAAAATTTGTTAAAACTAGATATACTAGGACATGATGATCCTACAATGATAAGAATGTTATTTGATATTACAGGAATAGATCCAACTAAAGTTCCGCTAGATGATAAAGAAACAATGTCAATTTTTAGTTCTACAGATGCTTTAGGAGTAACGCCAGAGCAAATACATTCACAGGTAGGAAGCTATGGAATTCCAGAGTTTGGTACAAAATTCGTAAGACGGAATGTTAGTTGATACTAAACCAAAAAGATTTGATGAATTAATTCGTATATCTGGACTATCACATGGTACAGACGTATGGCTTGGAAATGCACAAACATTAATAGATGAAGGAACAGTTACATTGTCACAAGCTATATGTTGTCGTGATGATATAATGATATATTTAATCAAAAAGGGATTACCACCAAATGATTCATTTAAGATAATGGAATCTGTTCGTAAAGGAAAGGTAGCAAAAGGAAAAGAACCTAAATGGGAGCAATATAAAGAACTAATGAAAGAACATGATGTACCAGAGTGGTATATAAAATCTTGTGAAAAAATAAAATATATGTTCCCTAAAGCCCATGCAGCAGCATATGTTACAAACGCATTTAGAATAGCATGGTTTAAAGTACACGAACCAAAGGCATATTATACAGCATATTTTACGATAAGAGCAGACGAATTTGATAGTGACATAATGTGTCATGGTAAAGAAAAAGTGTTAAATAAAATGAAAGAAATAGATTTAGCAGGAAATAGTGCAACTACAAAAGATAAAAATATGTATGCAATACTAGAACTAGTATTAGAAATGTATGAAAGAGGTATTAATTTCTTACCAATGGACTTGTATAAGTCTCATAGTACAAAGTTTATTGCAGAAGAGGATGGAATAAGACCACCATTAAATAGTATCCCTGGTCTTGGAACAGTTGCAGCAGAAAGTATAGTTAAAGCAAGAGAAGAAGAATCATTTATGTGTATAGATGATATAAGAATGAGAGCAAAAGCGGGAAGTTCAGTAATAGAGTTATTAAGAAATGCAGGATGTTTAAAAGGAATGACTGAAAGTAACCAAATGAGTTTATTTGCTTAAATTTTGAACTTTAGGGACGGAGCTTAAAGTTCAAATACTTAACATAAGATTATAAACTATAGTAAATAAATAAAGATATAGGAGAGAATGATGTTAGACTATAAATTATTATTAGAAGCAATATTTACACCAAAAAACATTATAATATACTTAATTTGTATAAATTTACTAGCTTTTGCAGCTATGTGGTGGGATAAAAGAAGGGCACAAAAAGGTGAATGGAGAATAAGTGAAGCAGGTTTATTTACATTAGTTTTACTTGGAGGCGGAATTGGTGGAATCGCTGGAATGTACATTTTTAGACATAAGACTAAAAAGCTAAAATTTACAATAGGCTTTCCTACAATTCTAATAACAGAAATTATTTTGGCAATATATTTTTGTGTTATTAAATAATAATCCTTGATTTTTTGTAAATAATATGATATAAGTATATAAATTTAATAAGTGCGATGAAAAAGAAAAAGTATTTATAAAGCTAAAAGAGAGTTAGTGGTTGGTGTAAACTAATAGCTAAAAAATATGGGGAGCTTTGGAGCACAATTTTAACGAAGTGGATAATTAAATTTATCAATTAGGGTGGAACCGCGGAATATAACTTTCGTCCCTAGCTAATATGCTAGGTACGGAAGTTTTTTAGATAGGGATTGGGGGACGGTCCTAAAATCCCTATTACAAATATAAAAAATAAAAAAACTGCTTATTACTTTCGTACTTAAGTAGTTTTATTTTTTTAGGATAGGGAAAAAAAGACCGTCCCCTTATCCCGATAGGAGGTTTTTATTATGGTAGATTCAATGGAAAAAATCGTAGCATTATGCAAATCAAGAGGATATGTATATCCGGGTTCAGAAATTTATGGAGGACTTGCAAATACTTGGGATTATGGTCCTTTAGGAAACGAATTAAAAAATAATATTAAAGCTGCGTGGAGAAAGAAATTCATTCAAGAGCAACCAAATATTGTAGGATTAGATGCGGCGATATTAATGAATCCAGAAACATGGGTTGCTTCAGGTCATGTTGGAGGATTTTCAGATCCATTAATTGATTGTAAGGAATGTAAAACAAGACACAGAGCAGATAAATTAATAGAAGAATGGGCACACGAACAAGGAAAAGACATGATTGCAGATGGTATGACAGATGAACAATTAATAAACTTTATTAATGAAAATAAAATACCATGCCCTAATTGTGGAAAAACAAATTTTACAGATATACGTAAATTTAATTTAATGTTTAAAACATTCCAAGGTGTTACAGAAGATAAGACAGCAGAAATATATTTAAGACCAGAAACTGCACAAGGAATATTTGTGGATTTTAAAAATGTACTAAGAACCTCAAGAAAGAAAATGCCAATGGGTATTGCTCAAATAGGAAAAGCATTTAGAAATGAAATAACTCCAGGGAATTTTATATTTAGAACAAGAGAATTTGAACAAATGGAATTAGAATTTTTCTGTAAACCAGGTACAGATTTAGAATGGCATAAATACTGGAAAGACTATTGTGAAAACTGGTTATTAAGCCTAGGAATGAAGAAAGAAAATATACGTTTAAGAGATCATTCAAAAGAGGAATTGGTATTCTATAGCAAAGCAACAACAGATATAGAATTTGCATTTCCATTTGGATGGGGAGAATTATGGGGTATTGCAGATAGAACAGATTATGACTTAACACAACATATGAACCATTCAAACCAAGATATGTCATACTTAGATCAAGAAACAGGAGAAAAATATGTACCATATGTTATAGAACCATCATTAGGAGCAGACAGAGTATTATTAGCTTTCTTATGTAATGCATATGAGGAAGAAGAAATCGCAGAAGGATATGTAAGAACAGTATTGCATTTACATCCAGCTTTAGCGCCATATAAGGTTGCAGTTCTTCCATTATCTAAAAAATTATCTGAAAAAGCTGAAGAAGTATATACAAATTTATCAAAGAAATTTATGTGTGATTATGATGAAGCAGGAAGTATAGGAAAGAGATATAGAAGAGAAGACGAGATTGGAACTCCTTATTGCGTAACAATAGATTTTGATACATTAGAAGATAATTGTGTAACAATAAGAGATAGAGATACTATGGAACAAGTAAGAGTAAATATTGATGAATTAGAAAATTGGATTGCTGAAAAAGTAGAATTTTAGGATATACCTAGGGATTTAGGGACGTTCCTAGAATCCATATTCAAAAAAATAAAAGTGATGTAAAAAAATTTTAAAAAATACATCACTTTTTTTTACATTTTTATTATTTTATGATAATATTTTAGTAGAAAAAATCAAAGAGGTGAAAAAGTGGAGACAAGTTTAATTGTAAGAAAAGATAGTAAAATTGAAAAAATTAGAAAATTACTTACAAGAATATTTTTTTATAGAGAGTATTATCTTGAAAAACAGTTAGACGAATTATTTAAACCAAAAAGCATAAATATATCTAAAATAGTAATTCCACAAGAAATAAAAATAAGGGAAAAAGGGAAAAAAGGGACGTTCCTTAAATCCCTATAAAAAACAAAGAGGGATTTTAACACCGTCCCTAAAACCCGGACCGTCCACAAAACCATCCAAAAACCGAGTATTCAAAAGAAAAAGGAGAGAAGATACATGGAAGAGAACAAGAAATATGTATATTTATTTCAAGAAGGAAATGCAAAAATGAAAGATATTCTTGGAGGAAAAGGTGCTAATTTGGCAGAAATGACAAATTTGGGGCTACCAATTCCACAAGGTTTTACGATATCTGCAGAATGTTGTAATAAATATTATGAAGACGGAGAAAAAATATCAGAAGATATAATAAGCCAAATAGAAAAAGCTCTAGGTAAACTAGAAGAAATGTCTGGCAAAAAGTTTGGAGATGTTCAAAAACCATTATTAGTTTCTGTTCGTTCTGGAGCTAGAGTTTCTATGCCAGGAATGATGGATACAATATTAAATTTAGGAATTAATGATGAAACAGTTAAAACATTAGCTGCAAAAAATAGAAGATTTGCATATGACAGTTATAGAAGATTTATACAAATGTATAGTGATGTAGTAAAAGGAATTCCTAACAGTGTTTATGAAAAAGCCATAGATACTAAAAAAATGCAAAGAGGTCTTGCTCAAGATATAGATATGGATGCAAATGACCTAGAAGATTTAGTAAAAGTATTTAAAGGAATATATTATAACCAAACTGGTTCAGCATTCCCACAAGATGTAAAGGCTTTACTATTAGAATGTATAGAAGCTGTATTTAAATCTTGGAACAATCCTAGAGCAATTAAATATAGAAGATTAAATGATATACCAGGAGATTGGGGAACAGCTGTAAATATTCAGATGATGGTATTTGGAAATATGGGAGATGACTGTGGTACAGGTGTAGCATTTTCTAGAAATCCAGCAACAGGAGAAAACAAAATATATGGGGAATTTCTTATGAATGCACAAGGAGAAGATGTAGTAGCAGGAATAAGAACTCCTATGACGATAGACAAATTAGCAGAGATTAATCCAGATGTATATAACGAATTTGTAAGAAGTGCAAAAAAATTAGAAAAGCATTATAAAGATATGCAAGACTTAGAATTTACAATAGAACATGGAAGCTTGTATATTTTACAAACAAGAAATGGAAAAAGAACTGCACAAGCAGCTTTGCAAGTTGCTGTAGATTTAGTAAAAGAAGGGTTAATAGACGAAAGAGAAGCAGTCTTAAGAGTAGAGCCAAAACAATTAGAACAATTATTGCATCCTAATTTTGATAAAGAAAAATTAAAATATGCAAGACAAATAGCACAAGGGTTAGCAGCATCACCAGGAGCTGCAACAGGAAAAGTTGTATTTAGCGCAGAAAAAGCAGTACAATTACACGAAGCAGGAGAAAAAGAATTAATATTAGTACGTTTAGAAACATCTGCAAATGATATTGACGGTATGAATGTGTGTAAAGGAATATTAACTGTAAGAGGAGGAATGACATCACATGCTGCAGTTGTTGCAAGAGGAATGGGAACTTGCTGTGTAGCAGGATGTTCTAACATAGTTGTAAACGAAGAAGAAGGATATTTCGAATTACCAGATGGTGCAGAATATATGGAAGGCGACTATATATCTTTAGATGGTTCAACTGGAAATGTATATGATGGAAAAATAGATACTGTACCTGCAACTGTTTCTGGAAATTTTGCAGAACTTATGAATTGGGCAGATCAATATAGAAAATTAAAAGTTAGAGCAAATGCAGATACTCCAAGAGATGCAAAACAAGCTTATGAATTTGGAGCAGAAGGAATTGGTTTATGTAGGACAGAGCATATGTTTTTTGCACCAGAAAGAGTAAAAGCAATAAGAGAAATGATTCTTTCCGAAACAGTAGAACAAAGGAAAGTTGCATTAGCAAAATTATTACCTATGCAACGAGCAGATTTTGAGGAATTATATAAAGCAATGAATGGATATACAGTAACAATTAGATTATTAGATCCACCATTACATGAATTTTTACCTAAAACAGATAAAGATATATATGACCTATCAAAAGAAATGAATATAAAAGAAGAAAAAATAAGGGAAACAATCCAAAAGTTACACGAATTTAACCCAATGATGGGACATAGAGGTTGTAGATTAGATGTAACATATCCAGAAATAGCTCAAATGCAAACAAGGGCAATTATAGAAGCTGCAATAAATGTTAATAAAGAAGGAATGAATGTAATTCCAGAAATAATGATTCCTTTAGTTGGGGAATATAAAGAAATGAAATATGTTAAAGCAATAGTTACAGAAACAGCAGATAAAATTTTGGAAGAAGCAAATATAGAAATGAGATATCATGTAGGAACAATGATAGAAATTCCAAGAGCAGCATTAACTGCTGATGAAATAGCTAAAGAAGCAGAGTTTTTCTCATTTGGAACGAATGACTTAACACAGATGACATTTGGATTTAGTAGAGACGATGCAGGTAAGTTCTTAAATGAATATTATTCTAAAAACATTTATGATTTTGATCCATTTGCTACAATAGATAAAAAAGGTGTAGGTAAATTAATGAAAATAGCAGTTGAGCTAGGAAGAAAAACAAGACCAGATTTAAAAATTGGAATTTGTGGTGAGCATGGTGGAAATCCTGCTTCTGTAGAATTTTGTAATGCACTTGGTTTAGATTATGTATCTTGCTCTCCATATAGAGTACCAATTGCAAAACTTGCAGCAGCTCAAGCAGCAATAAATGAAGAAGAGTAATATACAAAAGGAAAATAAAGAGATAGGAATATTGTATGAATTTTTCAGAGATAGAAAGAAATTTAAACTTAAATAAAGATATACAAGCAGACATTAGACAAATTGTGTATGAATGCTATTATGATATTTATAATTATTTAGGAAGAACTGGATTTATAAAATGGGTAGATAAACAAAATCTAACTATTGGAATTAGAGATATCATATTTAAAGCGTTAACTGAGAATGAAGATGAATATTTAAAAAATAATAGATGGGTTGCAGGTTATCATGTGCAACCCTTGAATCCAACCCAAAAAGAAAATATAGTATTAAGAAAAGGTGTAGGTGACAATAAAGATACAAATGCTCATGAGATATTTCATTCTATAGTAGATGGTCTTGGAGGATTTAACCGATTTTGGGGAGAGGGAATAACAGAATTTTGTAAAAAAGCGATGTATAATAGAACAGAATACAGTTATCCAAAAAATGTTGAAATGGTTTTTTTAGCATATTCTATGTTTGGAAATATTATATTAAAGGATTATTTTTCAAAACAGGGTGATAAGTTTTATTTTCATTTGGCTAAAGGAGCAGAGAATCATTTGTTCCAAATAATGATGAAAATTGGAGAGAATCTAGATATAAATTTAGAAAACTATCATTCTATTATATATAGTCAAAAAAGGGCAACAGCACAAGAATTAAAAACAGCAGATCAAAATTTGAAAGATGGAATAAGTGGATTACTTAGTTTTTATTATATATATAAACAAGAACAAATTACACGATTTAAACATATTAAAGCAGATAGAATAGATTTTAATAAGTTTATTGATGAACAAGTAGAGATACTTAGATATTTAAAAATTTTAGATACAAATAGAAAAGACTATAAAGAAATATATGAGCAATACGGATTTATTAGGAAAAATATAATTGAAAAAATGATTCAAAATAGTCACCTTATTTTTAACAAATCAGAAGAAGAAAAAAGACAAATTGTAGCTAAAATTACAGAAGATATCGACTCGAAAATTGCTAGAAGAAGTTTAGGTAGATATTTATCTATTGAAGAAACATATATAAATCAAGAAGTGGAAGAACCATATAGAACATTAAATGAAAATGCGACTGGAAAATTAGTAGTTACATTTTTGTATAAAGATGAGTGCAAGGATTTTTTTACTACGATGAGAAAAATAGCAGATATACAAGCTGCAACAACAGAATTTTCAAATGAAGAGGTCGTAGACACACTAAAGAGAATAGGTGGAAATTTAAAAACTAAGAATGCATTAGAGATATTAGGAAATGCACAAACTTTTGCAAGAACTATAGAAAATCTTTCACAATTAGAACAACAATATGAATATGATTTGGAAATGCCAACATTTAAGAAAGTTCATATAGATGGATTAGAAAATTTAAATACTTTTGTAGAATTTAATGATGATAAACAATTTTTAGTAGTAATAGATACAGAAGGGGGAAGGCTAAGTAGATTATCTTTGAATGATTACTCTAGTGAGTCTTCTGGATTTAAGCTATTTACATACAAAAACAATGAAACGGGCAATCCAGAGACGACATCTTATGGAATTATTATGTTAGGTGAAAAATTATTGGATGTAGTAATTAATACTAAAACACAAGGAATAGAAATATCTAATGGAAAGGTCGATTCTAGATTTATAGTAGGAATGCAATCAATATATGAGGATACTTTAAATAGTGTTACTTTCAAAGTAATTGAAGAAGGTATAGAACTTGGTTCATATTCGCATGACATGTCAAAAGAGCAAGATGTAATAAGTACAGCAAGAATTAGTGGCACTAAAAGAAGTATAAATATTGATGAGTTTATACAAGATTATATAGATACTAAAAAGTTAATACCTGGAATAGATAAACAAGGGACAGCCTTTGCAGATATGAGTGAGAAATTAATTGATACAACATTCGAAGCACATATGATTCCAGCAGGTACAGCGAATCAACAATTATATGATAGACAAAAATATGCTCTAGTTACAGATATGAAACAGTTATTACAAGAAAGACAAAGAGAAAATAATGAAAAAAATGTAGAGGCATTGCATAAACGTTTAAATGATGATTTAGAGAATTTAAATAGTACAGTAGATAAAGCGACTTCAAAAGAAAATATTGGAATATTAGTTGGTAGGGAAGAAGCCGGCAATGAATTTTTAAGGAGTGCTGTAGATGGAACCAAAACAAGAGCAAGAACTTCCGGCATGCAAAAACAAGTAGAACTTATAAAGCAAAGAGAATTATTTAAAAGAGGTTTAATAATGAAAAATACGGGGAAAAAGGGACAAGAATATGGAGATAACTAAAAGTACGAGAATTGCATATGCAGAAATAGATAGTTTTATAGAATTGTTGCCAAGAGCAGAAAAAGAGAAAATTCCGAGTAAATTAAAACAATATTTTAAAGATGAAAAAGATAAAGAGACTACAAAAAAATTGTCAATGGATATTCCTATAGAAAAACAAAATTTACAAGAAGAAACATGGAATTTAATTGCAATGATTTACTTAAAATATTTGTGCGAAGATGAAAAAGAAAAAAAAGAACTAGAGCAAATCTATGACGAAAATGAGAAGAAATATAGAGAAGAGATGAAAGAGAAATATAATCCAGAAAAAATATTAGAAAATAGAGGAAAAAAGAATATAGTACAACAAGAAGAAAAAAATTTACCAATAAAAGTTCAAAAAGAAAGTATAATTCAAAAAATTATAAAATTTATAAATAAATTATTCCATAAGAAAAACACTTGATTTTATTATCAAGTGTTTTTATAAATTTATTTATTATTTTCTAATCCAGAATATTTTTTTAATTTTTCATAAACTAGATAATTAATTGTTCCAGAAGGGAACTTTCCATTTTTATCTTTAGTTCCAGCAGGTACACCTGTTAATAATTCGATACCTTCATCAATTGTAGAAATTGCATAAATGTGGAATAATCCATTTTTAACAGCATCTACAACTTCATCATCTAAATGAAGATTTCTTACATTTTGAACAGGAATTATAACACTATGACTACCATCTAAGCCTCTGTCTTTACATATTTGGAAAAATCCTTCGATTTTTTCATTAACACCACCAATAGGTTGTATTTCACCTTTTTGATTTACAGAACCTGTAACTGCAAAAGATTGATTTATTGGTATTTCAGACAAACTAGAAAGTAGGGCGTATAGCTCTGTACTAGAAGCACTATCTCCATCAACACCATTATATAATTGTTCAAAACATACACTTGCAGTTAAAGCAAGAGGAAAATCTTGTGCAAATTTTTGTCCTAGATAACCTGTAAGTATTAATACACCTTTAGAATGAGAAGAGCCAGAAAGGTCAACTTCACGTTCTATATTAACAATTCCTTGTTTTCCAGCGTAAGTATTAGCCGTTATTTTTGTAGGTTTTCCAAAAGAATAGTCACCTATAGTTAAAACTGTAAGTCCATTAATTTGTCCAACTTTAGCTCCAGATGTATCTATTAATAAAGTGTTTTCTTTTATCATTTCCAAATAATGAGTATCATATTTTTTTACACGTTCAATTCTTTCTTTTAAAGCTTTATGAATAAATTTATCTGTAATCAGTTTAGAACGACTAAGTTTTGCCCAAGTTGCAGCTTCACCAAGAATTTCTGACAAGTCATTAAATTTAGTAGAAATTTTTTCTTTATCATTTGCAAGAACAGTAGCATAATCAACTAAACTTGCGACACCAGTTCTATCTAGTTGAGGTAACCCTTCTTTTGCACAAAATCCATGTGCAAACCTAGCAAGTTTTATCATGTTTTCAGAATTACGAGGAGCATCGTCTTCGAATTCAACTTTTATTTTAAATAACTTTCTAAAATCATTATCCACAGCAAGCAGGGTATGATAAATATTGCTATTACCAATTATAATAACCTTTAAATCTAAAGGGATTGGCTCAGGTTTTAAAGAAATCATTACCATAGAAGAATGTTGCTCAGAAGCATTTTCTATATTTAGTTCTTTTACCTTTAGTGCCTTTTTTAATGATTCATAGCATAGGCTATTTTGTATGATATCATCTGCTTGGAACATAATATATCCACCGTTTGCCATGTGAAGTAAACCAGGTTTTAACATAGTATGATCAGTTTTTAAAGCACCATAGTAATTTTCGTATTCAAGTCTTCCAAATAAATTTGGATAAGAAGTATTAGAATCCATTATAACTGGTGCACCTTCTAAATTGCTATTATCTATAAACAAGTTTACCCTGTAATTAAGCCATGGTGCAGGAGATTCCATTCTTGGGCCATTTTGAGGTTGATTATTATTAGGTTCTGCTGTAAATGCAGAAATATTTTTTAAAATATCAGTTTTTACATCATTTAGAAATTTAGTAATCTTCTTATTTCTTTTAAATTTTGATTTTACATTATTTATATGAACATTTATAGTAAGTAGGGCGATATTAGATTGCCATTCTTCTATTTTTTTATCTGCTTCTTTTTCTATTGCTTTAATCTCGCTAATTGCTTCAATTATTTGCTGTTGAACTATTCCAGATTTATCTTCAAATTCTTTTTTTATACTTTCGTCTAATTTATCAAATTCTTCTTCTTCGATAGTTTTACCATTTATTACTGGCATCATGTAAATACCATTTTGTGCACTTTTAACAAAAAAACCATGTTCTAAAGCTTTTTTATTTAAGTTTTCCATTAAAACATTTCTTTTTTCTTCGAATTCTTGTCTAATGATAGTTTTTTCTTTTTCAAAATCATCATTATTAAATGTATTTTTTATATCAACTTTTATATCTTTAATAAAAGTATCCATAGTATTTTTAAATTCTTTTCCTTGACCAGCAGGAAGAGAGACCGCAATAGGTTCATTTGGTCTATCAAAATTATATATATAGCACCAATCATTTGGAACTTTTTTCTTTTTAGCAATTGTATCCAAATAATTTTTTGTATACATAGTCTTACCAACACCACTAGGACCCTCTAGGTAAATATTATACCCTTTAACATTTACATTAAGACCAAATTCTAAAGCTTTAATGCCACGTTCTTGTCCAATTCCAGAAGTAATAGGTTCTAAATTTTCTGTTGTTTCAAAATCAAAAAAGTTTGGATTACACATTACTCTTAAATCTTTGTAATTTAATTCATTTTTTTTCATTTGTTTTTTTCCTTCTTTCTTTATAATTCTTTTGTCATAATAATTGCATTATCTTTATTGTTATAATACTTTTTTCTGAAGCCAACATTTTTAAAACCATATTTTAAGTATAAATTTATTGCAGGTTGATTGTGTTCATTTACTTCTAAAGTAATCGAGTTGAAATTTTGTGATTTTGCAGTTTGTATTAGTTTCTCCAATAATTTACTGCCAATACCAGTTTGTCTGTTAGATTTTTTTACAACTATATCTGTAATATGTACATCATCTACAGCTTTCCAAATTCCTGCAAAACCTAAAATATTATTTTCCAATTTGGCTACAAAATATTCTGAGTTAGGATTATTAAGTTCTTCTTGCAAGACATCATATGTCCAAAAATCGTCAAAATCGTCGATTAAAATATCTTTTATTAAAGATAAGTCATAATCTGTCATATTATATATTTCTAAATTCATAGTAATTATCCTTTATTTAATTTTTTCTCTAATTCGATTTCCGCACTTGATTTTTTTAGATATAATGGGGAAAGGGCTAAATCTTCCTTATCTGTGCAATTAAAATATTTATAGATTGCAGCTTTAGCTACTCCACTAGCAGAAGAATTATTAGAATTTCCTTCTGTTATTAAACAATTTTTAATAGAAGCTTTAATTTGTGAAGAATATGTTGTAGCACCAGAACCTACAAATATAATTTCAGTATTAGAATAATGATTTAAATTATCTAATGCATTATTAATATTATCAGATATATATTTATCTATTAAAGAATAATGACCATCTTCATATTTGAATAATCCTACATATACATTATTATTTTTTGCATCTATTATAGAACAAACCAAAGAGTTTTCTTTTGGTACAATATTGTATGCTAAACCTTCTAAAGAAGAAATACCGATAGCTTTTCTATTATAGTAATCTCTAAAAGCACATATTGTAGCAACTCCAATTCTAATTCCTGTAAAAGAACCAGGTCCTTTAGAACATGCAAATAAATCTATATCAGCTAAATTGATTGTTAAGTTGTCAAAGGCTTTTTTTATCATTGGCATTAAGTTTTCAGAATGAGTTAATTTATCAGCTATATAGTCTTCATATATAATTTTATTATCAGCTAAAATTGCGAGACTACAAATATTGCTAGATGTATCGATACTTAATGTTTTCATTTTTACACTTCCTTTAATTTATATTCGCCAAAACATTCCATAGTTAAAATACGAATGTCAGAATCTTCAAAATCTCTAGAAAAAGAAATCTTTAAATAAGATTCAGGTAAAAGTTCTTCGATTTTTTCGCCCCATTCGATTATGCAAATACCAGCCTGAAAATATTCGTCTCCACCAATTGCATAAAATTCATCTGTATCTTCTAATCTATAAACATCAAAATGATAGATTGGAAAATCAGGAGTATCGTATTCGTTTACAATAGTAAAAGTAGGACTTGATAATTCGTCTTGTAAATTAAAATATTCTAAAAAACCTTCTGTAAATTTAGTTTTTCCAGAACCAAGTTCGCCACATAAAACGATAATATCTCCTTTTTTTGAGTTAGAAGCGATTTTTTGTGCTAATTTCTTTGTTTCTTCTTCAGAATGTGAAATAAATTTTGTCATATTTTTTCTCCTTTGCTTCTTAATTATATAAGATGCAAAAACATTTGTAAAGAAAATCAGAGGCTAATTATATGGAAATTTGTAGAAAAATATGATACTATATTGATACTGCAAAATAATAGAAACTAGGAGAAAATTATGAGTGAAATCGAAAATATAAACTTACCAGAGGATTTAAAAAAACTTGATATAAAAGAAAAAGAAAAGTTATCAGCAGAAATAAGAAAAGAAATACTAAATGTTGTATCAAATAATGGAGGACATTTAGCTTCAAATTTAGGGGTTGTAGAACTTACAATAGCACTACATTCAGTGTTTAATGCACCTAAAGATAAAATAGTTTGGGATGTAGGTCATCAGACATATGTTCATAAAATTCTTACTGGTAGAAAAGATAAAATGAATTCTTTAAGAAAAAGGAATGGTATAGCTGGTTTCCCAAAAAGGGAAGAATCAGAATATGATACATTTAATACTGGGCATAGTAGTACATCTATTTCTGCAGCTATAGGAATGGCAAGAGCAAGAGATATAAAAAAAGAAAATTATCAAATTGTTGCAGTTATAGGAGATGGAGCATTAACAGGTGGAATGGCATTAGAAGCTTTAAATGATGGTGGAAGTTCCAAAACCAATTTTATAATTATCTTAAATGATAATGAAATGAGTATTTCTAAAAATGTTGGAGGAATATCTAATTTCTTAAGTAAAATAAGAAGCAAAAGATTTTATAAAAGGTCAAATAATATAATTAAAAAAGGCGTTTCAAAAATTCCTTGGCTTGGTAATAAAATAATAAAGTTAGTACAAGATTTAAAATATAGTATTAAAAAGATTTTTATATCAAATATGTTTTTCGAAGATATGGGATATACATATTTAGGACCAGTTGATGGACATAATATAGAAAAACTAGAAAATATTTTAAAAATCGCTAAGAATATTGATGGACCTAAATTAATTCATGTTATTACTAAAAAAGGAAAAGGATATGAACCAGCCGAAAAAAATCCTGATAAATTTCATTCAACAGGTCCATTTGAAATAGAAACTGGAAAGTCTAAAAAAGCTAAGTCAAAAGATTACTCAAAAGTTTTTGGTGATAAATTAGTAAGCTTGGCAGAAAAAAATAAAAAGATTGTAGCTATAACAGCATCTATGAAAGATGGAACAGGGTTAAAAGATTTTGCAGAAAAATTTAAAGATAGATTTTTTGATGTAGGAATAGCAGAAGGACATGCAATAGGTATGGCTGCAGGAATGGCAACAAATGGAATTATTCCAGTTGTCCCAATATATGCATCGTTTTATCAACGTGGATATGATCAAGTTATACATGATGTGTGTATGCAAAATTTGCATGTGGTTTTGTGTTCAGATAGAGCTGGAATTGTAGGTGCAGATGGTGAGACACATCAAGGAATTTTAGATTTATCATTTTTTAATATAGTTCCAAATTTGGTTATTATGGCACCAAAAAACTTTAAAGAATTAGAAGATATGTTAGAGTTTGCTATAGATTATAATGGACCAATTTATATAAGATATCCACGTGGTGGAGAAGAAAGTACAAAGATAGATAAAGAAGAAAAAATTGAATTAGGCAAAGCTGAAAAATTATCAGAAGGAAATGATTATACTATAGTTGCGATAGGTAAGATGGTTCAAAGAGCATACGAAATTTCAAGCATCCTAAAAAAAGAAGGGATAGGAGTAGGGGTAATAAATGCAAGATTTTTAAAGCCTTTTGACGAAGAAAATATTATTAGCTGGATAGGAAATTCTAAAGTTATAACAATTGAAGACAATATTATAAAAGGTGGATTAGGAAGTACTGTATTAGAGGCTCTAAAGAAATACCATAAAACGAATGAATTAAAAATGCTGGGATATCCAGATGAATTTATAAAACAAGGTACAGTAGATGAAATAGAAAAGGATTATAAACTAGATGTAGAAAGTATTTTAGATATGATTAGAAAATGGAGTAATTATGAATAAAAAAGAATTATTAGAGGGACATAATAAAGAAGAACAAATACTTATTTCCAAAATGATAGATAAGATGGAAGAAGCAAAGCAAAAAAACAAACTAACTAATACAGATTTCTTAGATGGATATCAAATAAGAATATGTACAGAAATTTTAAATAAAGCTAAATTTAATAATTATATTTTCTTTGGAGGATATGAGGAAGCAGAAAGAAAAATCATAGTATTTTATCCAGATAAGTTTAAATTTATTATAGAAGATAAAAAATATATGAATAAGTTATGTGCAATAAGAATAAGTTTACCTAATGAATTATATGGTACATATACGCATAAAAATTATTTAGGTATGATAATGAAATTAGGAGTTGTACGAGAAAAGATTGGCGATATTTTAGTTAAAGAAAGTGGAGCAGATGTAATAGTAATGCCAGAGATCGTTAAATATTTATTAACTAATTTAAGAGAACTAACAAGGTTAAGAAAAGCGGACATAAAAGAAATACAAATTAACGAATTAGAAAAAGTAGAAATAAAAACAAAAGAATATAATATAATTGTTTCTGCATTAAGGCTAGATAATATAATAGCTGAACTTGCTAAAACTTCTAGAATGCAAGCAAAAGAGCTAATAAACCAAGAGCGAGTATTTGTAAATTTTAAAAACGAAATAAAACAGACAAAGCTACTAAATGAAGGTGATTTAATATCAATTAGAGGTAAAGGAAGATTTAAAATTAGCGAAATTATAGGGAATACTCAGAAGGGTAGATATATATTGAAAATAGAAAAATATGTATAAAATGTAAAGAATTGAGAAAGAATACTTGAAAAGTATTCTTTTTTGTTATAGAATGACTATGATCAATTAGTAGGTCAAATTTTTACATGCCTATAAGGCAAAAAAGAAATGGAGGAATTATAATGTCAATTAAAGTAGGTTTTAACGGATTTGGAAGAATTGGAAAATTAGCATTCCAAGCAGCTTTAGAGAAAGGTGATGCAGTAGATATCGTTGCTATAAACGATCCTTTTATAACTGCAGACTACATGGCATATATGGTAAAATATGACACAATGCATGGAAGATTTAATGGAACAATTGAATCAAAAGAAAATGTTTTAGTAGTAAATGGAAAAGAAATAAAAGTATATAATGAAATGGATCCTCACAATGTACCATGGGGAGAATTAGGAGTAGAATATGTATTCGAATGTTCAGGAGTATTTACAACAATGGAAAAAGCACAAGCACACTTAGATGCTGGAGCTAAAAAAGTTGTTATAAGTGCACCTTCAAAAGATGCTCCAATGTTTGTTATGGGTGTTAACAACGAAACATATGATCCAAGTATGAACATTGTTTCTAACGCATCTTGTACAACAAACTGTTTAGCACCACTTGCTAAAGTAATTCATGACAATTTTGGAATTAAAGATGGTTTAATGTCAACAGTACATTCAACAACTGCAACACAAAAAACAGTTGATGGAGCTTCTAAAAAAGATTGGAGAGGTGGACGTGCTGCTTCTGGAAATATTATCCCATCATCAACAGGTGCTGCAAAAGCAGTTGGAAAAGTTATCCCATCATTAAATGGAAAATTAACAGGTATGTCTTTCAGAGTTCCAACATTAGATGTTTCTGTAGTTGATTTAACATGTAACTTAGAAAAACCAGCAACATATGAAGAAATATGTGCTGCAGTTAAAAAAGCTTCAGAAAACGAATTAAAAGGAATTCTAGAATATACAGATGAACCAGTAGTATCTTCAGATTTCTTAGGAGATCCACATACATCTATATTTGATGCAGCTGCTGGTATCCAATTAACAGATACATTTGTAAAATTAGTTGCATGGTATGATAATGAATGGGGATATTCTCATAAATTAGTAGATTTAGCTTGCTATATGTCAACAAAAGACAATATGTAATTAATTAAGATTTTTTAGAGGTTGCTTTTTAAAGTAACCTCTAAAAGTCTAATATATTATGGGCAAGATAATGTAATTGTAAAGGTTACATATGTGCCTAAAAAGGACATATATGCAACCTTTACAATTAATCCACTATCCAAATTTTTGATTTCATTTTGTGGGATATATGCGTAAGTTAATCCACTGATGAAAGCTTTGATTTGTTAAAGCGGAATATATGCATGTGCTTGTCATAAAAGTTTTATTAAATAAAAGGAGTGAATTTTTTATGAGTAAAAAAACAGTTAGAGATATTGACTTAAAAGGAAAAAAAGTAATCGAAAGATGTGATTTTAATGTACCATTATTAGAGGATGGAACAATAAGAGATAACACAAGAATCGTTGCAGCATTACCAACAATCAAATATTTATTAGAACAAAATTGTGCAGTAATCTTATGTTCTCATTTAGGAAGACCAAAGGGACAAGTTGTTCCAGAAATGTCTTTAGCACCAGTTGCAAAAGAATTATCAAAATTATTAGGACAAGAAGTAAAACTTGCAAAAGATGTAGTTGGTGAAGATGCTCAAAAATTAGCAAAAGAATTAAAACCAGGTGAAGTAATGCTACTAGAAAATGTAAGATTTGAACCAGGTGAAGAAAAAAATGATCCAGAATTAGCTGAGAAATTTGCGGATATGGCAGAAGTATTTGTAAATGATGCATTTGGTACAGCTCACAGAGCACATGCCTCAACAGCAGGAATTGCTGATTATTTACCAGCAGTAAGCGGATTCTTAATCGAAAAAGAATTAAAATTCTTAGGAGATGCAATAAACAATCCAAAAAGACCATTTGTAGCTATTTTAGGAGGAAAGAAAGTTTCTGATAAAATAGGTGTAATTGACAGTTTATTAGAAAAAGTAGATACATTAATGATTGGTGGAGCAATGGCATATACATTCTTCAGATCAATGGGATATACAGTAGGAAATTCTATTTGCGAAGAAGATAAATTAGATTTAGCACAAAACTTATTAAAGAAAGCTAAAGATAAAGGTGTTAAATTCATGCTTCCAGTAGATACAAAAGTAGGAAAAGAATTTAAAGAAGATACAGAAAGCAAAGTAGTAAGCTATAAAGAAATTCCAGACGGATGGGAAGGATTTGATATTGGTACAGAAACAATAAAAATGTACACAGACGAATTAAAAAATGCAGCAACAGTATTATGGAATGGACCAGTAGGTTTATTTGAATTTGATCAATTTGCTGTAGGAACAAATGCTATAGCTAATACTTTAGCAGAAATCGATGCTGTTACAGTAATTGGTGGTGGAGATTCAGCTGCAGCTATAAAGAAAGCTGGACTTTCTGATAAAATGACACATATTTCTACAGGCGGAGGAGCTTCACTAGAATTTATAGAAGGAAAGAAATTACCAGGAATAGAATGTTTAATGGATAAATAATTTAATATTAGGAGGAATAAAATATGCGTAAAAAAGTAATTGCTGGTAACTGGAAAATGAATATGCTTCCAAATGAAGCAATATCATGTGTAGACGAATTAGCAAAATTAGTAAAAGATACAGAAAACGAAGTCATTTTATGTGTTCCATATACAGATTTATTTTATGCTATTTTAACTGCACAAAATACAAATATAAAAATAGGAGCACAAAATATGCACTTTGAAGAAAAAGGAGCATATACAGGTGAAGTTTCTGGACCAATGCTTAAATCAATTGGTGTAGAATATGTTATTATAGGACATTCAGAAAGAAGACAATATTTTGCAGAAACAGACGAAACTGTAAATAAAAAAGTAAAAGCAGCACATAAATATGGATTAAAACCAATAGTATGTGTTGGGGAAACTCTAGAGCAAAAAGAAGCTGGAGAGACAACTAATGTAATAACAACACAAACAAGATTAGCATTAGAAGGACTTTCTAAAGAACAAGTAGAAGGAACAATAATAGCATATGAACCAATTTGGGCTATAGGAACAGGAAAAACAGCAACATCAGAAGATGCTAATAACTCTATAAAAGAAATTAGAAAAGAGATAGCAAAAAATTATGGACAAGAAGTAGCAGATAGAGTTATAATACAATATGGCGGAAGCGTTAAGTCAGGAAATGCAAAAGAACTATTTACAACATCAGATATTGATGGTGGACTAGTTGGTGGAGCAAGCCTAAAAGCTGACGAATTCGCTAAAATAGTAAATTTTGATAAGTAAGGATGGTAACAAAGTATGAAAGATAAGCTAACAATGGTAATGATATTAGATGGATTTGGCGAAAACAGTAATAAAGATGGAAATGCTGTTGAGCTTGCAAATACACCTAATATAGATAGACTAATGAAAATATGGCCAACAACAGATATTCATGCAAGTGAACTAAGTGTAGGACTTCCAGAAGGACAAATGGGAAATTCTGAAGTAGGTCACACAAACATAGGTGCTGGTAGAATAGTTTATCAAGAATTAACTAAAATTACTAAATCAATAGAAGATGGTGACTTTTTCACAATACCAGAACTAGTAGAAGCAATAGAAAATTGTAAGAAAAATAATTCAAAATTGCATATACTAGGCTTAGTATCAGATGGAGGGGTTCATAGCCATATTCGTCATTTATTTGCAATTTTAGAATTAGCAAAAAGAAAAGACTTCGAAAATGTATATGTACACTGTTTTACAGATGGTAGGGATACAGCTCCAACATCTGGGGAAAGTTATATTGCACAATTAGAAGAAAAAATGAAAGAAAAAGGTGTAGGAAAAATTGCTACTATTTCTGGTAGATTCTATGCCATGGATAGAGATAAAAGATGGAATAGAATTCAAAAAGCATATGATGCAATGGTAAATGGAAATGGTATAAAAGCAACAAGTGCAATAGCTGCAGTAGAAAGTTCATACCAAAAAGAGGTTTTTGATGAATTTATAGAACCAACAGTTATTTGCAATGGAGATACACCTGTTGCAACAATAGAAGATAATGATTCTGTAATATTCTTTAACTTTAGACCAGATAGAGCAAGAGAGATAACAAGAACATTAGTAGATCCAGATTTTAATGAGTTCGAAACAAAGAAAATGAATTTAGATTATGTTTGCTTTACACAATATGACGAAACAATGCCAAATGTAAAAGTTGCTTTTAAACCAGAAAGATTAGTAAATACATTTGGAGAATATGTAAGCAAACAAGGTTTAAATCAATTAAGAATTGCAGAAACAGAAAAATATGCACATGTTACATTTTTCTTTAATGGTGGGGAAGAAAAACAATATCCAGGAGAAGATAGAATATTAGTACCTTCACCAAAAGTAGAAACATATGATATGAAACCAGAAATGAGTGCAATAGAAGTTACAGACAAAGTTGTTGATGCGATAAACTCTAAAAAATATGATACAATCATTTTAAATTATGCAAATCCAGATATGGTAGGACACACAGGAAATCTAGATGCTGCTATAAAAGCAATAGAAACAATAGATACTTGTGTAAAAAGAGTAGTTGATGCAGTAGAAGCACAAAATGGAGTATTAATAATTACTGCAGACCATGGTAATGCAGAACAAATGATAGATTATAAAACCGGTGAACCACATACTGCTCATACAACAAATTTAGTTCCATTAATTTTAGTTGGAATGAAAGATGTAAAATTAAAAGAAGGAAAATTAGCAGATTTAGCACCAACAATGTTAGATATTATGGGCCTAGAAAAGCCAGCTGAAATGACTGGAGAAAGTTTAATTGTAAAAGAATAAAATATGAAAACTTATGGGGGGAAATACAGTGTCAACTTCGGCCAGGATGAAAGAACTATACAAAGAAATACAACATAGTCTATTTGACATGATACCAGAAAAATGGAATAAGATATTTTTATATGCATCAGTTATAGATGGAAGAAATAGCTTAGAAACTGGAGAAATGTATTTTTATTATATTCCAAAGGGAATATTAAAAAGAGAGCCTATTAATGTATATGAAGTACCAAATAAGTTTAACTTAGATGAAAATTCATATTTTAAGATGGCTGACGATTTGTATGGAATTATAAAAAAGTTAAGAAAAGAATATATAGCAATAAATGGAGCTTTATGGACCAATATTGTAATTTCGATAGCTGATTATACTTTTAAAGTAGAATATGGCTTTGAAAACTTGGCAACTTCCCCATATAGTAATTATGATAGGCATTTAGTTTTTAGATATAAATATTTAAAAACCGGATTAAATTCTTATAGTAAAAGAGAAAAACAAATGGTTTTGGATTATATAGATAAAGAAGAAAATTCTAATAGAAAGGTAGATGTATACGAGGAATCCTTATATGCAACCCCTAATAAGAATTTAGTTAATTTCGAAAAAGATGCGCCAACAAAATCAAGAAAAGAAGAAAGAATGGAAGAGCTTTACGAACTAGAAAAGGAAAGCGAATTTTGGCCGCATGACAAAAAATATATAATTGTAGAAAGTAAACCAAAAAGTAAAAATCAAATTATAAATACCAAGAAAAGATACTAATAAAAGGTGAAAGGAGAAATAGAAATGATATATTCAAAGGAATTAGAAGAAATGTGCACAGTTGCAAAAGGAGTAAACCATGGACCAGCACCAATACCAGAAGAAGGTAAATGGGTTAAAGCAAAAGAAATAAAAGATATATCTGGTTTAACACATGGTATTGGATGGTGTGCACCACAACAAGGAGCTTGTAAATTAACATTAAATGTAAAAGATGGTGTAATTCAAGAAGCTTTAATCGAAACAATTGGATGTTCAGGAATGACACATTCAGCAGCTATGGCAGGAGAAATCTTAACAGGAAAAACAATATTAGAAGCATTAAATACAGACTTAGTATGTGATGCCATAAATACAGCTATGAGAGAATTATTCTTACAAATAGTATATGGAAGAACACAAACAGCTTTCTCAGAAGGTGGACTTCCAGTAGGAGCTGGACTTGAAGATTTAGGAAAAGGACATACATCACAAGTTGGAACAATTTATTCAAGCACATTAAAAGGACCAAGATATTTACAATTAACAGAAGGATACATAGTAGAACTTGGATTAGATAAAGATGATCAAATAATTGGTTATAAATATGTTCATATGGGAAAAATGATGGATAACATCAAAAAAGGAATGGATCCAATGGAAGCAATCGAAAAAGCTTCAGGAACATATGGAAGATTTGATGAAGCAGTTAAAAAAATAGATCCAAGAAAACAATAATAAGAAGGTAAAGTATGAATATTTATTTTTCAGGTTCAATATATGGTGGAAGACAAAAATTAGAATCATATAAAAAATTAGTAAAAGAGCTTGCAAAGTTTGGTAATGTTTTAGATGAAGAAGTAGCGGATGATAATGTATTAATTCGTGAAGAGAGCATTTCAGATAACGAAGTTTTCGAAAGTTTAGTAGATAGATTAAGCCAAGCAGATTTAGTTTTTGCAGAGGTAACAGTTCCATCATTAGGAGTTGGATATGAAATTGGTTATGCAGATAGCCACAATAAAAGAATAATATGTGTTTATGATAAAAATGTAACACCAAAAATTACAACAATGCTTAGAGGTAATAATAGATTAAAAATTATTCCATATACAGATATAAATGAAATAATAAACAATTTGGAGAATATATTAAAGGAGGAAGATTAAATGGCAGTAACATTTGAAAGTTATGAAAGAAGAATTGACCAAATCAAACCAGTAATGGAAAAATACGGAATAAAAGATTTTGAAGATGCATTAAAAATATGTACAGATAAAGGATTTAATCCATATGAAATAGTAAAAGGAGTACAACCAATATGTTTCGAAAATGCAGCTTGGGCATATACATTAGGTGCTGCAATAGCAATTAAAAAAGGATGTACTAAAGCAGCAGATGCAGCAAAAGCTATTGGAGAAGGCTTACAAGCATTCTGTATTCCAGGCTCAGTTGCAGATGATAGAAAAGTTGGATTAGGACATGGAAACTTAGCATCTATGTTACTTTCAGAAGATACAAAATGTTTTGCATTTTTAGCAGGACATGAAAGCTTTGCAGCAGCAGAAGGAGCTATTGGTATAGCTAAATCTGCAAACAAAGTTAGAAAAGAACCATTAAGAGTTATCTTAAATGGTTTAGGAAAAGATGCTGCTCAAGTTATTTCTAGAATTAACGGATTTACATATGTAAAAACAGAATTTGATTTCTTTACAGGAAAAGTTAATGTAGTAGAAGAAATTCCATATTCAAACGGAGAAAGAGCAGAAGTTAGATGTTATGGTGCAAATGATGTTAGAGAAGGTGTAGCTATAATGTGGCTAGAAGATGTTGATGTATCTATTACAGGTAACTCAACAAACCCAACAAGATTCCAACATCCAGTTGCAGGTACATATAAGAAAGAAAGAATAGAAGCAGGTAAAAAATACTTCTCTGTTGCATCAGGTGGTGGAACAGGAAGAACATTACACCCAGACAATATGGCTGCTGGACCAGCTTCATATGGTATGACAGATACAATGGGAAGAATGCATTCAGATGCACAATTCGCAGGAAGCTCTTCAGTTCCAGCTCATGTTGAAATGATGGGATTAATCGGAATGGGTAATAACCCAATGGTTGGTGCTTCAGTAGCAGTTGCAGTTGCAGTAGAAGAAGCTATGAAGGCTTAATCTGAACTTTAGGGACGGAGCTTAAAGTTCATTTGGTAAACATAAAATACAATACCCCTACTTGTTAAATAACCTAACAAGCAGGGGCTTTTCTTTTGATTGTAAGTAAGTTTGAATGTAGTTAATACAACAAATATATGAAATATTTTGAATCGTAATATATAAAAAAGTAATGCAAAAAAATGTAAAATGGAGTATAATATAATAACCTAAAAAACAGTTGAAAGGAAGGGTAAAGATGAAGGAGCTAATAATAAAGCGGTCGAATTTACGCGATGAATATATCTTGGAGGTAACAGGATATGTTCCAAAAGAACTGGAAGAAGACTTTGAACATATGGCAGAAAGTTTTTCGGAGGAAGATAAATTATTAATAGAAGAGATTTATGAAGAGATTTATAAGTTTAGAAGGTATCATAAGCAAAGAAATGGTTTATTAATTAACTTTCAGATAAATTTCGAAATGTATCCTATGGATGGGAAATTGATGGAAGAAGTTGAACCAATTAGGAAAGTGACAATAACATTTCAAATACGAAGAACTTTTGCAAGATGGATTAAAGAACTTTTTTAGGTTATAGAAGAGGGCTGAATGCGAAAACATAAAACGCATTTAGCTCTTTTCTTAATTAATTGGATATATTTTCAAATAATTGGCAATAATAATATAAATGGAGGTATGTTATGAAAGATTATTTGAAAATAGAAAGTGTAGAAGCACTAGAAGTGCTAGATTCAAGAGGAAATCCAACTGTTCAAGTAGAGGTTATAACAGATGGGGGATTTTGTGGAGTAGCAAAAGTGCCATCAGGAGCATCTACAGGAAGTTTTGAAGCAGTGGAGCTAAGAGATAATGACGAAGAGCGCTATATGGGAAAAGGAGTAAAAAAGGCAGTAGAAAATGTGAATAGAACTATTGCAAAAAAAATAACAGGTATGAATGTATATGATCAATTAAAAATCGATCAAAAATTAATTGATATTGATGGTACAGATAATAAAGAAAAATTAGGTGCGAATGCAACTTTAGGAGTATCACTTGCAGTAGCAAAAGCAGCAGCAAATTCATTAGGAATGACGCTATATAATTACATCGGAGGAGTAAATGCAAAAAAATTACCAACTCCGATGATGAATATATTAAATGGTGGAAAACATTCTGATAATAATATTAGTTCACAAGAATTTATGATAATGCCAACTTCAGGTAAAGATTTTGCAGAAAACCTACAAATGGGAGTTGAAACATACCATAATCTAAAAAAGGTATTAAAATCAAAAGGATATTCCGTTGCTGTAGGGGATGAAGGAGGATTTGCTCCAAACTTACAAAGTGAAGAAGAAGCATTAGATGTAATTGTAGAAGCAATAAAAAAAGCAGGATATATACCAGGAAAAGATATATCAATAGCATTAGATGTTGCAAGTACAGAAATGTATGATGAGGCAAAAAAAGTAGGCAAAAATGGATATCTATTTTGGAAAACAGGTACTTTTAAAACTAGTGATGAGATGATAGATTATTTAGAAGAGCTGGTACAAAAATATCCAATAGTTTCAATAGAAGATGGATTAGCAGAAGAAGATTGGAATTCATGGAAAAAACTTACTCAAAAGCTAGGTAGTAAAATTCAATTAGTTGGTGATGATTTATTTGTTACAAATACAGATAGATTAAGAAAAGGAATAAGAAATAAAGTAGCAAATAGTATATTAATAAAACCAAATCAAATAGGCACATTAACAGAAACATTAGATGCGATAGAAATGGCGCAAAAGGCAGGCTATACAACTGTAATATCACATAGATCAGGCGAAACAGAGGATACAACTATAGCAGATATTGCAGTAGCAGTAAATGCTGGTCAAATAAAGACAGGAGCACCATGTAGAACAGATAGAGTCGCAAAATATAATAGGTTATTAAATATAGAAAATGAATTAAAATAAACATTTTAAATTGCTAAAAAATGTAAATTAAGTTACTATATAAGACACAAATTGTTTCAGTTTCCGAAATCTCCCCATACTTTAGGTATTAAAAATAATACAAGTATGGGGAGAAAATAATATATGCCAAAATAATTGACAAGTATTTTCTTTATTTATATTATATATTAATATAAATAAAGGGGGATATATTTATGGGCATAGCTAGTTTTATTTTGGGAATTGTAAGTCTTGTATTAGTTTTAACAGGGCATTCGCTTCTAACCATTATACTTGGAGCAATTGGTTTCGTATTAGGAATTATAGGTTTATTACTTAATAAATCAAAAATTTCGTATATGTCTATAATTGGGATAATACTAATAATTGTATCTATTATAATTGTTGGTGTAAAATTTATATTTTCATTAAACGAAGATGAAAATACAGGTAACGCAAGTCAAGTTACAGAAGAGGAAGATGTCAAAAATAATCCTATAATTGGAAATTGGTTAGGGGATAGTGAAAATATAGGATATTTTGAATTTAATAAAGATAAATCATTTTATTGGTATCAATCACAATATACAAAAGACAATAATTATTATAAAGGTACATATAGTATAACACCAGGAGCACTTCAGAATAATGGAAAAATAGATTATGGAACAGAAGGTCACGAGATATATACTATTATGTTGTATTACGATTCGCAAAAAGTAAATGGAGTATCTAAAGAAAGAACAGATATGGGAATGTTTATTGCTCAAAAAGAATCAGAAACTAAATTTAATGTAAGAAATATGATGACCGACAGTTTCTTTAACATTAACAAAATTCAATCAAATGCATAGGAGGAAAAAATGCTTAAATTAGCGAATATTACAAAAAATTATAAATCAGGGGATGAAGTAGTTAAAGCATTAAAAGGGATAAATTTAGAATTTAGGAGTAATGAATTTGTATCTATATTAGGTCCAAGTGGATGTGGAAAAACTACATTATTAAATATAATTGGTGGACTAGATAGATATACATCAGGAGATTTAATTATAAATGGTAAATCAACAAAAGAATTTAAAGACAGAGATTGGGATGCGTATAGGAATTATTCGGTAGGTTTTGTATTCCAAAACTATAATTTAATTCCACACCAAAGCGTATTATCAAACGTAGAATTAGCATTAACACTTTCTGGAGTATCTAGAGAAGAAAGAAAAAAACGTGCTATAGAAGCTTTAGAAAAAGTCGGATTAAAAGAACAAATACATAAAAGACCAAATCAATTATCTGGTGGTCAAATGCAAAGAGTTGCAATAGCTAGAGCTTTAGTAAATGATCCAGATATTATACTTGCAGACGAACCAACAGGTGCACTAGATACAAAGACAAGTGTACAAATAATGGAATTACTAAAAAGTATTTCAAAAGACAAATTAATAATAATGGTAACACATAATCCAACACTTGCAGAAAAATATTCTACTAGGGTAATTCGTGTATTGGATGGAGCTGTTCAAGATGATACAAATCCATATAGTAGTGCAAAAGAAGAAAAGAAAAAAGCAAAAAGCGGAAAAACAGCGATGAGCTTTTTTACAGCAATTTCATTAAGTTTAAATAATTTAATGACTAAAAAAGGAAGAACAATTTTAACATCTTTCGCAGGAAGTATAGGTATTATAGGAATTGCATTAATATTATCATTATCTACAGGTGTTCAGAATTATATAAAACAAGTGCAAGAGGATACATTATCAAGTTATCCAATTCAGATTCAAGAAACTACAGTAGATTTAACAAGTATGATGGAAAGAATGATGGGGGAAATGGCAGAAGGAGAAGAAACCCATGAAGATGGAAAGATATATTCTAATAATATTATGACAGATATGTTAACAGTATTAGCTGACAAAAAGCAAACAAACAATTTAGAAGAACTAAAAAAATATATAGATGAGGGTAACAATGGAATATCTGATAATGCAAATGCTATAAAATATGATTATAATTTGAACTTGAATTTATATAGAACAGATACTTCAAATGGAATAGTTAAAGTAAATCCAAGTACTGTTATGGAAAAATTAGGAATGCAACAATCAGGAATGGCAATGGGATCAGATTGTTTTACAGAATTATTAGATAACCAAGAATTAAATGATTCACAATATGATGTAGTTGCAGGTAATTGGCCACAAAATTATAATGAAGTTGTTTTAATAGTTGATGAAAATAATAAAATTAGTGATTATACATTATATACTTTAGGAATAAAAGACCAAAAAGAATTAGAAGAAAAAATGGATGCAATACAGAATGATGAAAAATTGGCAGATGATGAACAAACTTCATACACTTATGATGATTTACTAAAGCTATCTTTTAAAGTTTTATTAAATACAGACTATTATGAAAAAGCAAATAATATGTGGATAGATAAAAGTGATGATGAAGAATATATGAAGGAAAAAGTAGATAATGCAGAAGAAATAAAAGTAGTAGGAATTATAAAACAAAAAGAAGGAAGTATATCTACTCAAACAGCTGGCGAAATAGGTTATTTAAAAACTTTAAAAGAACATGTTATAAATAAAATAAATGAACAAGAGATAGTAAAAGAGCAAAAAGAAAATCCAGAGATTAATGTATTTAATGGATTGGAATTTCCAAAAAAAGGAGAGAACGGAAAGTTTGATTATAATTCTTTAACAGAAGAACAAAGAGCAATGCTTTCTAGGTTAGATGCTAATCAAATACAGTTAATGATGGAAGCATATGAACAAAATGAAAATGCATCATATGATAAAAATCTTGAAACATTAGGAGTAGTAGATTTAGCAAAACCATCAGCTATAAGTATATATCCAAAAGATTTCGAAGCAAAGAATAGAATTACAGATGCAATAACAGAATATAATAATAAACAAATTGCAGATGGAAAAGAAGAAAACGAAGTAAATTATACAGATACAGTTGGTTTATTAATGAAATCTGTAACTCAAATTGTTGATACGATAAGTTATGTATTAATAGCGTTTGTTGCAATTTCATTAGTAGTTTCATCAATAATGATAGGAATAATAACATATATATCAGTATTAGAAAGAACAAAAGAAATAGGAATTTTAAGGGCAATAGGTGCTTCCAAAAAAGATATATCAAGAGTATTTAATGCGGAAACATTTATAGTAGGATTAATTGCAGGAATTTTAGGAATTGTTGTAACACTATTACTTAATATACCAATTAATAGTATTATTCATTCTTTAACTAATATGGATACAGTAAATGCTGTTTTGCCAGTAAATGCGGCAATAATTTTAGTGGTAATTAGCATGGTTCTTACTATAATTGCAGGATTGATTCCATCAAGGATGGCAAGTAAAAAAGACCCAGTTGAAGCATTAAGAACAGAGTAAACTAAAAGTAGAGTCATTTAAATAATGACTCTATTTACTTTTGTAAAAAAATGAGATATTATACCGAAAGGAGGGGGAGTATATGAAAAATAAAAAGGTATTAATAGGGACGTTAATAATATTAGTAATTGTAATTGTAGCAATAGTGGCTTTTTTCATGCTAAATAAGTCAGAAAAACCAGAAGATGCATTAAATAATTACTTCTCAAAAATAGGTGAACAAAAATATGAAGAAGCATATGATCTAATAAGTTCATCAAGTAAGGACAAGACAGCAAAAGAGACATTTGTAAATAAAAATGATTCAATATATAGTGGAATAGATATGACAAATTTATCAACAGAAATTACAAATGTAGAAAAAGCTGATGATGGAGAGAAAATTACATATACACAAAAAATGAATACTTCTGCAGGAGAGGTTAGTTTTACAAATACAGTAACACTTGTAAAAGAAGATAAAGAATATAAACTAAATTGGTCAAACAGTATGATTTTTCCAGAATTAGGTGATAATGATAAGATAAGAGTAAAAACATTAGAGGCAGAACGTGGGAATATATATGATAGAAATAATGTTTTATTAGCAGGTAAGGGAAATATTTCATCAATAGGACTTGTACCAGGTAAGATGAGTGCCAATAAAGATGAAGATATACAGAAATTATCAACTATTTTAGGAGTGTCAGTAGATTCAATAAACAATAAATTAAATATGTCATATGTTAAAGACGATACTTTTGTTCCAATAAAAAATGTAGCAACAACAGAATCTCAAATAAAAGAGCAAGTACTAACAATTCCTGGAGTAAAAATTACTACAGAAAGTTCAAGAGTATATACTTTAGGAAGAGAAGCATCTCAGTTAATAGGATATGTACAAGCAATAAGTGCAGAAGAATTAGAATCAAATGCAGGAAAAGGATATAACAGTAATAGTTTAATAGGTAAAGCTGGAATAGAAAAAGCATATGAAGACACATTAAGAGGAAAAGATGGAAAAGAAATTTATATAGAAAATGAAGATGGAGATAAAGTAAAAACAATAGCAAAGCAAGAGCTAGAAAATGGTAAAGATGTAAAATTAACAATAGATGCTACTACGCAAAAGCAAGTTTATGATAGCCTAGAAGAAAATAAGGGAGCATATGTAGCAATGGATTCAAAAACAGGTGAAATTTTAGCACTAGTAAGTACACCATCATATGATTCTAATGATTTTGTTTTAGGAATGAGTACAGATGAATGGAATTCGTTAAATCAAGATGAAAACAAGCCATTGTTAAATAGATTTACTGGAACGTGGTCACCAGGTTCAACTTTTAAGCCAGTAACAGGAGCAATCGGAATAACAGAAGGAAAGATTAATCCTAACGAGGATTTTGGAAGAAGTGGGCTTAGTTGGCAAAAAGATTCTAGCTGGGGAAATTACATGGTAACAACATTAACTCCATATAATGAACCTGCAAATATGCAAAATGCGTTAATAAGATCAGATAATATATATTTTGCCAAAGCAGCTTTAAAAATAGGATATGATGCTTTTATGGAAGGTCTTAATAAGTTGGGATTTAATGAAGATATAAGTTTTGAACTTTCTACATCAAAATCAACATATGATACAGATGGAAAAATAGATGATGAAGTACAGCTTGCAGATAGTGGATATGGTCAAGGACAAATCTTGGTAAATCCAATACATATGGCATCAATATATTCTGCATTTGTAAATAATGGAAATATGATAAAACCTACAATAATTTATGAAGAAAACAAACAGCCAGAATATTTAAAAGAAAATGCTATATCAGAAGAGGCAGCAAATACAATAAAAGAAGATTTAATACAAGTTGTTGAAAATCCAAATGGAACAGCACATGATGCAAAAATAGATGGATTAACAATTGGAGCCAAAACAGGAACAGCAGAATTAAAGAAAAGTAAAGATGAAGAAGGAGAGGTTATTGGTTGGTTTAATGCATTTACAGCTGATGAAACTTCAGCTAAGCAATTAGTTGTAGTAAGTATGGTAGAAGATGCAAATTCAGTAGGAGGAAGTCATTATCTATTTCCTAAAGTAACACAAATATTTAAATAGACATTTTATAGAAAGAGGAGATATTTTATATGTACAAAATAATGAAGACATTAGTAAAAGGACTTTGTTGTCATTTTATATATAGGGTTAGATATATAGGTTTAGAAAAGATAGATAATAAGAAGAAATACATTATATGTCCAAATCATTCAAATGTATTAGACCCAACATTTATATTTCCGATAGTAGATAATTTGTCTATAATGGCAAAGTCTGAGATTTTTAAGAATAAACTTTTAGCAAAATTATTTAGAAGATATAGAGTATTTCCAGTTAACAGAGAAAAAAGAGATGTAAAAAGTACTCTTCATGCTATAGAATGTTTAAATCTAGAGGAAAACTCCAAACTTTTAATGTTTCCAGAAGGTGGAATATTAAAGAAAAAAGAAGAGTTAAGAAATAAAGTAAAAAATGGTGCAGTATATTTTGCCGCAGAAAGTGGAGTACCAATATTACCAGTATTTATTACAAGAAGACCACATCTTTTTCAAAAAGTTTATGTAGTGGTAGGTGATATAATAGAAATACCTACAGATATAAAGGATGATAAAGAAAAAATACGAGAATATTCGAAAAAGATGATAAATATAATTTATGATTTAGAACAAGAAATTAAAAAGAAATAGTTGAAAAAAAGCTAGATATATATTATTATATATCTAGCCTTATATTCGGGTATGGCCAAGCGGTAAGGCAGTAGGCTCTGACCCTACGATCGTTAGTTCGAATCTAACTACCCGAACCATAAAAATCCCTTTGTAGAGCCATTTTACGAAGGGATAAAATTTTTCACAAAAAACCGAACAAAATTTCGAAAAAACTATTGACAAAATTTATATAAGAATATAAAATACATTTAAGCAAAAGCAAACAAGAGTTCGAAAAATATTAAGGAGGTTTATTATGAAAAAAGTAAAAGAAAATATAATTTCATATACAATAGATAAAGCTATATTTGGGAATTTCTCTATCTTAGTAAATAATGGAGAAGTAGTAGTAAAAGCTCCTTGGTATTTTTCTAAACAAAGAATACAAGATGCTATAAAAGAAAACAAAAACTGGATAATAAAGAAGCTAAATGAAATGGAAGAAGTATCATTATATAATAGTGCAAAAATATTGGGAATTAATTATGCAGTAAAAGTTATATATGCAAACATTAAGACTCCAGAATTAAATTTAAACAATAATTATATAGAAATAAAATTACCAGCAAAATTAAAAGGAAGAAATAATAAAAAAATAATAGATGTTATATTAAATAAAATGTATGCAAAATTAGCAGAAAGACATCTAGAAAATGTTTTTGAAGAAATTAGAATCGAAACTGGTTTAGTTCCAGAAGATTATAGCATTATTCAAAATTCAAAAGAAATGGCTAAATTTGATTTTGATAAAAAAGAAATTTATATTAATTCAAAAATAATGGAATTAGATGAAAATTGCATAAGATATATAGTAATACATGAGTTATGCCATTTAAAATATAAAACACATGCAAAAAGTTTTTATAAATTATTACAAAAATATTTTCCTAAATACGAAAAATATGATGAAATACTAAGAGAATACAAATTTTAATCTAACTAAAGCTACTGTTATAAAATTGTAGATTTTAACAGTAGCTTTATGCTAAAATATTTCCAAAGGAGAGGAAATATGAACTTAAAACAATTAGAAAAAGAATATGATAAATTGCAAATAAAATATGGAGATAAAAATTTAGATTCTATATATAATGGAGGATGTAGTAATAATCCAGATATATGTTTTGTGTTTATGAATCCGACCAAGAGAAACATAGCTTCATCTAAAGAATGGAAAGGGATAAAGTCTCCTTGGATTGGTACAAAGAATATATGGGATTTGTTTTATAACTTAGATTTATTAGATAAAGATATTTATAATAAGATAAAAACTATTAAAGGAACAGATTGGACAAAAGAATTTGCAGAAGAAGTCTATAGTGATGTTACTAGACATAAATATTTCATAACAAATTTGGCTAAATGCACACAAGTAGATGCTAGACCATTACCTGATTCAGTATACAAAGAGTATTTGGAATTATTTAAACAAGAAATAAATATAGTAAAACCCAAGAATATTGTTTTATTCGGAAATCAAGTTAGTTCGATTGTACTAGGTGAAAAGATATCTGTTTCACAGGTAAGGAAAAAATGTTTTACTCAAGAAGTAAATGGAAAAGAATATAAATTTTATTCAGTTTTTTATCCAGTTGGAAATGGAAGATTTAATATAGATAAATCTATAGAAGATATTAAGTGGATTATTAATCAAAATAAATAAGAAAAAACTCAATCTTAAAAAGATTGAGTTTTTTTGGAGCGGGTAGTGGGAATCGAACCCACACCTTCGGGTCGGAAGCACGAAATTCTACCATTAAAATATACCCGCGAGTAAATATATTATAACTTTAAATAAAGAAAAAAGCAACAACCTAAGCCAGCTGTTGCTAATTAATGGAGCAGGTAGCGGGAATCGAACCCGCATAGCCAGCTTGGAAGGCTGGAATTCTACCATTGAACTACACCTGCGTTTGCTCCTAAAAAATTTTTATTATATTGTCTGGAGCAGGTAGCGGGAATCGAACCCGCATAGCCAGCTTGGAAGGCTGGAATTCTACCATTGAACTACACCTGCATTAGCTCCTGACAATTATAGATTATAATTGTTTTTGTTTTTTTTGTCAATATCTTTTTTCACTTTTTTAGAAAAAATTATATATGATTGGATTTTCTCTAGAAATTTCAATAGATTTTGAATATAAAAAACAAATTTAATAAAATTAAAACAATTTATTGAAAAAAGTTTAAAAAATAAGTATATTAAAATAGAATAAAAAATAGGAGGAAAATTTATGCAAGTAGATTCAAAGGCTAGAAAAGATTATTTAAGTTGGGATGAGTATTTTATGGCAGTAGCAAAATTATCAGCAATGAGGAGTAAAGACCCACATACTCAAGTAGGAGCTTGTATAGTAAGTAATGATAACAGAATTTTATCAATAGGATATAATGGAGCTCCAAATGGATTTAATGATGAAAAATTCCCATGGGGAAGGGAAGGAAATCCATTAGAGACAAAATATTTATATGTTGTACATGCAGAAAGAAATGCTATATTAAATTATAGAGGATCAAGAAAAGACTTAGAAAATTCTAAGATATATGTGGATTTGTTTCCTTGCAATGAATGCGCAAAAGAGATTATTCAAGCTGGAATAAAAGAAGTAGTTTATTTATCAGATAAATACGCAGATACTGACGAAACAATAGCGTCCAAGAAATTATTAGACTCATGTAACGTACAATATAGAAAAATTGACTTGAAAGATAGTAAAGAGTTTGTAATAAAGCTGTAATTAAAAAGAAAAAAACATGTTATATAAAACAAGAGGCTTATATGTTATTATATAAATATAAGGGGAGAATGCGGTTATGAAAAAAATAATAAAACTTATACCAATACTAATTATTATTACAATAGTTTTCGAATTAAGTAATATATCTTTCGCAACAACAGATGAAAAGAAATCTACTATTTCGATAAATTTATCAGAAGATTTTAAAAACTGGAACAAGCTTTCAGAAGAAGAAAAAGATAATGTAATTATGCCAATGGCTACATCAACAAATATTAATGAAGAAGATAAGAATAACGCTAATTCTTTTTTATTTGGAGTTCAGAACTTATTTGCAAAAGCTTCAATTCCAACCAAATATAGTTTAACAGAAGATATTAATGTTCCTGTAAAGCATCAAGGAACTACAGGAGAGTGTTGGGCTTTTTCTATGACAAGTGTGCTAGAGTCATATTTAGCATTATCTGAACAAAAAGCAGTTATACCAAGATATTCTGCAAGACATATGGATTATGCTACTTCAGAGACTTTTTTGGATGGAAAGAATCCAATAGGATATAGTAGAGAAGTTGGAACTGGTGGTAATTCAACAATGGCATTAGGATATCTTACAAATGGAACAGGAGCAGTTCTGGAAGAAGATATGCCTTTTGAAGATAATGAAGATAAAATAAATTTGTCAGAAATTCAAGATAAAGAAGCTGTTTTAAGAGTAACAGACGCGAAAGTATTTCCAAATATAAATAAATATATAGACGATGAAGGAAATGTAACATATAGAGATGATTCTTATAAAGAATATACAGATGAAGAAGTTACATTAATAAGAAATGATATAAAACAATATATTATGAAATATGGTGCTTTAGCTGCAACAACAGTTGGAAATAATAAAAATTATTATAGCAATCCAGAAGATCCAATGCATTCAGCAGCATATTTCTGTGATAATAATTTTTATAACATAGACCATGCAATTACAATAGTAGGGTGGGATGATAATTATTCTGTAGATAATTTTAATCCAGAAAATAAGCCAAAGAATCCAGGAGCATATATTTGTTTAAACTCATATGGAACAGAAAGTTTTGCTGATGGATATACATATGTATCATACGATGATGTTAATATAGAAAAAAATTTGACTGGTGTAATGGGAACAGAAGATATTTCAGATGACCAAAACATTTATCAAAATGATTTTTATGGTGCAACAATATATTTAACAGTCAATCCACAAGGGGCAATTGGTATGGCTAATGTATTCACTAAAGAAGGTAATGAGGATGAATATATAGATCAAGTACAAGTTGCTACAAGCGGAAATGTTACAGCAGAAGTATATGTTAATCCAGCAGATTCTAGTTTAGATTCAGCTAAGCTACAGAAAGTTGAAGTAGATTCATCAACATTAGATGCGACCTATAACACTTTAAAGCTAAAAAATCCAGTAAAGATAACTGGAGAAAAATTTGCAGTTGTGGTAAAATTAACTGCTACAGAACAATTTAATATCGGTATTGAATGCAATTATGCGGATAGTAAATTAACTACAGCGCCAACAATGTTTGATAATGTAAGTGCAAACCCAGGAGAGAGTTATATATCTTTAGATAGTTTACAATCTTGGGATGACTTTACTACATTACAATTAGATGATACCACTTTTAAACAATCTAACTTATGTGTTAAGGCGATAACAACAAAGGAAGCTTCAAGCAAGCCAGAACAACCAAATACAAATAATAATAATGACAATACAAACACGAATAATAACAATCAGAATGCAAACACAAATACTGGTAATGAAAACCAAAATTCTAATGTAAATAATAACAATCAGAATACAAATACAGATGCTGGTAACAATAATCAAAATACTAATACAAACACAGGTAATAACAACCAAAATACTAACACAAATACGAATAATCCAAATACCAATAGTAATTCAAATTCTGGAACAGGTACAACTAATAGTAATAATAATTCAAATAATAATTCTGCGTATTACTATAATGGGACAGTGAATAAGACATTAGCAGATGAACTTTTGCCTAAGACAGGAACAGATATGGCGAGATGGGTATTACCAGTAGTTATAGGTATATTTATTATTTCATATTTTAATTATAGAAGATATAGAGATATAAAAATTAAATAAAGAAAAAAGGGGGCAATAAGTTAATTCTATCTTATTGCCCATTTGTAAATAAAGCCATAAAATTTTGTGAGTGTGAGGAGATAGTATGGAAAATAATTTAGAAGAAATAGCAAATAAAATAAGGATTAATACTGTAAAAGAAGTATATTATGCTCAATCTGGGCATCCAGGAGGTTCTTTATCTATAGCAGATATATTGGCAGTACTTTATTTTAAAGAAATGAAAATAGATCCTAAAAATCCAAAAGATGAAAATAGAGATAGATTTGTATTGTCTAAAGGTCATTGCTCTCCAGCGCTATATGCCACTTTAGCTTTAAAAGGTTTTTTTAGTATGGATGAATTAAAGAACTTTAGAAATATAAATTCAATTCTTCAAGGACATCCAGATATGAAGAAAATACCAGGAGTGGATATGTCTACAGGTTCATTAGGTCAAGGGTTATCAGCAGCTAATGGAATGGCGATAGCAGGAAAATTAGATAATAAGGATTATAGGGTTTATGCAATATTAGGTGATGGAGAAATAGAGGAAGGACAAGTATGGGAAGCAGCAATGGCTTCAGCAAGATATAAATTAGATAATTTATGCATATTTGTAGATAATAATAATCTACAAATTGATGGAACTATAGACAAAATAATAAATCCATATCCTATAGATAAAAAATTAGAAAGTTTTGGATTTTATGTAATAAATATAAATGGTAATGACACTAAAGAAATAGAAGAAGCTTTAAATAAAGCAAAACAAATAAAAGGAATGCCTACAGCGATTATTGCAAAAACAATAAAAGGTAAGGGAGTTTCTTTTATGGAAGATAATGTTGGTTGGCACGGAAAAGCACCAAACGAAGAAGAATATAAGTTGGCATTAACAGAGTTAGGAGGCGAAGCTGATGAATAAGGAGGAAAAAAAGGCGACAAGACAAAGTTATGGAGAAGAATTAGCAAATTTAGGAGAGAAAAATAATAAAGTAGTTGTATTAGACGCTGATTTATCAGCTGCAACCAAAACGAGTATTTTTGCTAAAAAATTTCCAGACAGGTTTTTCGATATGGGAATAGCAGAGCAAAATATGATAGGAACTGCAGCTGGACTTGCTACATGTGGTAAGATTCCATTTGCAAGCACATTTGCTATGTTTGCTGCTGGAAGAGCATATGACCAAATAAGAAACAGTATTTGTTATCCAAAATTAAATGTTAAGATTTGTGCCACTCATGCGGGAATAACAGTAGGAGAAGATGGAGCTACACATCAAATGATAGAAGATATATCTCTAATGAGAACGATTCCAAACATGACTGTTATATGTACATCAGATGATACACAAACAAGATGGGCAGTAAATGAAATTGCTAAATTTGAAGGACCTGTATATTTAAGACTATGTAGATTAGCAACACCAAAAATATACGAAGATGAAAAATTTGAAATAGGTAAAGGAGTCCAAATAGGAGACGGAACAGATGCTACAATAATAGCTACAGGAGTTGTAGTATCAGAAGCTATAGAAGCAATGGAAGAATTAAAAAATATGGGGATAAATGTACGAGTTATAGATATGCATACAATAAAGCCAATAGACAAGGATATCATTATAAAAGCGGCAAAAGAAACAAAGAAACTTATAACTGTAGAAGACCATAATATAATAGGTGGATTAGGCTCTGCTGTATGCGAAGTATTAGCAGAAAATTATCCTACAAAAGTATATAGAATGGGTATAAAAGATGAGTTTGGAAAGTCTGGTAAAGCAGATGATTTATTAAAATATTTCCAAATTGATAAAAGTGCTATTATAAATGCTGTTACAGAAAATAATTGATGTAAATTTTTATGTACCCTATTGCAATAAATCTTATTTATTGTTATTATATCTTGTAGATATAAATAAAAATATATCGAATTAAGGAGCAATTAAGATGATAGAATTTAGAAATGTTTGCAAAAAATACGAAACAGGAACAGAAGCTGTAAAAAATGCCAATTTTGTTATAGAAAAAGGTGAATTTGCATTCCTTGTTGGTGCTTCAGGCTCAGGAAAATCAACATTAATAAAATTAATATTAAAAGAAGAAGAACCTACATCAGGAAATATTATAATAAATGGAAAAGATACTACATTTTTAAAACCAAACAGGATTCCATACTTAAGAAGAAGTATGGGAGTTGTATTTCAAGACTTCAGATTATTACCAGACAAAACTGTTTATGAAAATGTAGCTTTTGCTATGTATATTGTAAAAGCTACACCAAGACACATTAGAAGACAGGTACCAATGGTATTATCATTGGTTGGATTAAGTGCAAAAGCTAAAATGTATCCAAACGAATTATCAGGAGGAGAGCAACAAAGAGTAGCACTTGCTAGAGCTTTAGTTAACAATCCTTCAATGTTAATTGCTGACGAGCCTACAGGAAACTTAGATCCAGACACAGCTTGGGATATTATGACTCTTTTAAATGATATTAATTTAAGAGGAACAACAGTAGTTGTTGCAACTCATGCAAAGGATATTGTAGACCAAATGAATAAGAGAGTTATTCATATTCGTAAAGGCTCTATAGTAAAAGATGATGAAAAAGGTGGGTATGAATTGTGAGATATAATGTTATAACTTATCTATTAGGAGAAGGAATAAGGAATGTTTTTAAAAATAAAAAATCAACAAGTGCTTCAATAATTATAATGAGTCTTACAATGTTAATATTTGGAGTATTTTTCGTAATAACTCAAAATATTAACAGTATAATGAAACAAATAGAAAGTGAACAAGGAATAGAAGTATTCCTTTATGATATTTCAGAAGATCAAACAAAAGCGCTAGAAGATTACATAAGAAATATTGATGGTATAAATACAGTAGAATATAAGTCAAAAGAAGATGCATTAAATCAATTAAAAAGTCAGTTTAAAGATAGGGAAGATTTATTATCTGGATATGATGAGAATAATATATTTCCAGCATCTTATGTTGTAACATTAACAGACTTAACTAAAAATAATGAAGTAAAACAAAAGATAGATGAGTATGATAAAGATAAGCCTGACACCGAAAAGGTAATAAAGAAAATAACAAGTAGTGATGAAACAATAACTACATTAATTAATCTAGCAAATGGAATTAGGATAATAACAGGAGTAATACTTGTAATTTTAATTATTATTTCAATATTTATAATATCAAATACAATAAAGCTTACAGTACATGCAAGAAGAAAAGAAATATCTATAATGAAATATGTAGGTGCAACTAATAGCTTCATAAGATGGCCTTTTATTGTAGAAGGTATAATAATCGGAATAATATCAGGAGCAATATCAATAATTATTCTAGGAATAAATTATAATTTAATTGCAAATAAAATATTAGAATCACAAGTTGTATCTGCAATGAGTATCAATTTATTAACTTTCGCAGATATGTTCGGATTAATAGTGCTTGTTTATACAATATTAGGTGTTGGAATAGGTATTTTAGGAAGTTGTATTTCTATGCGTAGATATTTAAAAGTATAGAAAAGGAGTTTAATATGAAAAGATTTCTAAGAATATTAATAATAGTAACATTGTTAATATCAACTTTAGGGTTTTCAACTTTTGCAGCTGAATTATCAGATTTACAAGAACAACAAACACAAGTACAAGCAAATCAAGATATGGCAACATCACAACTTCAAGCAGTACAAGAAGAACTAACAGAGAATTTACAACAAATTCAAGAACTAAATACTAATATTACACAATATGAAACAGAGATAAATGAGTATAATACTCAAATTGTAACCTTACAAGATGATATTACAAAAACCGAAGAGGAGATAAAAAAAGCAGAGGATAATTATAATAGTCAGAAAAAATTATTAGATGATAGATTAGTAACTATGTACCAAGCTGGCACAACAGAATATTTAGATGTTGTGCTAAGTTCAAAAACAATAACAGAATTTTTGTCTAATTACTATTTGTTATCGATTTTAGCAGATTCAAATGTAGATTTTTTGGATACGATAGAACAGCAAAAACAAATAATAGAAGATGAAAAGAAAAAATTAGAAGAGCAAAAGAAACAAATTGATACAGCAAAAGAAGAAAAAGAAAAAGCATCTATAATATTACAAAACACAAAAGTTATGAAAGATACTTACACATCTCAATTAACTGACCAAGAAAAGCAAATTCAATCAGAAATAGATGCATACCAAGCACAATTAAATCAATTGGAAGCAGAAATTCAATCAATAACAGCAGATAGCTTAGTAATTAATCCAAACTATATTGGAGGAGAAATGCTATGGCCAGTGCCTGGTTACACAAAATTAAGTTCTACATTTAAGATGAGAGTTCATCCTATAACTGGGGTATATAAATTACATAGTGGAATTGATATACCTGCGCCTACAGGAACTAATTTCCTTGCAGCAAATGATGGAGTAGTAGTAAAAGCAGGATATAATACTGCTTATGGAAACATGGTTATGATAGACCATGGTGGTGGAGTATCAACATTGTATGCACATGGTGATAAAATAATGGTAACATTAGGACAAACCGTAAAAAAAGGAGATGTAGTTTTACAAGTAGGTGAAACAGGATATGCAACAGGACCACATGCACATTTTGAGGTTAGAATAAACGGAACTCCTGTAGATCCATTACCATATGTTACAAACCAAAATGGAGTAAACTAACTTAAAAATAACGGAGGATAAAAGATGAAAAAGATGTACTTAAAGGTTGTATCTATATTAGTGATTGCAACAGTAATATTAAATACAGTATCAATATCGTATGCAGCATCGAGCATTAGTAGCCAAAAAAATGAATTAAATCAAAAAATACAGGAAACGAAAGATAATTTAAATGAAGTAAATAGTCAAAAAGAAGAATCACAAAACAAAGTTAATGATTTATCTAGTCAGATAGATTCATATGAATCACAAATTAGTTCTTTAAAAAGTGAGATAGAAACAAAAACAAACGAAGTTAACGAATTACAGAAACAACTAGATGAGTTAGAAGCAGAAAGAGAAAAGAATCAAAGTTTATTAGATGAAAGATTAGTTACATTATATGAATCTGGAGAGGTTTCATATTTAGATATGTTGTTATCTTCTGCTGATTTAACAGAATTTATATCTAGTTATTATATGATAGAAACTTTAACAGCCGCAGATAAAGAATTAATTCAAAATTTAGAGAATGACAAGAAAGAGATAGCTGAGACGCAAGAAAAAGTAAATGCTAGTTTAAGTGAAATAGAGACAAAGAAAACCGAATTAGAGGGTATACAAACAGAGTTAAATAAAGCAAAAAATCAAGAACAAACAAAAGTTGATAAATTAACAGAGCAATCCCATGCCTTAGAAAGTGATGTAGAAGAATACGAGAAGAAAATGAAAGAGCTTGATGCAAAGGAAAAAGCTCAAGAAGCAGCTTTACAAAAAAAATATGAAGAAGCCAAGAAGAAAGCAGAACAAGGAAATTCTTCAGGTTCAAGTTCTTCTAGTACAGGAGGTTCTGTAAGTTCACAAGGATTTATAAGACCAGTTAAGAGTGGAAGCATTACAGCTACAATGTATTATTCTAGTGGAAAATATCATGGTGCTGTAGACTTTGGTGTATCAGTAGGAACACCAGTTTATGCAGCAGCAGATGGAATTGTAGTTACATCTACTTGGGGTGGTTCAGATAGTTATGGATATTACATAAAAATAAAACATTATAATGGGCTATATACATTATATGCACATGGTTCATCATTAGTCGCAAGCGTAGGACAAGAAGTAAAACGAGGACAACTAATAATGTATTCAGGTAATACAGGAAATTCAACAGGACCTCATTTACATTTTGAGGTAAGAAAATCACCAGGAGGATATAGCAATAGAGTTAATCCACTAGACTATTTGCCATAGTTAGATGGGGCTTAGGGATTTGGGGACGGTCCTTAAATCCCTTTTAATTAAATTTAAACATAAAAACCGCTACATAAGAATAAAAACTTAAGTAGCGGTTATATTAAATATTAAAGAACAAGGGGGACTTGGTATGAAAAAATCAACAATAGTAATTATAGTAGTTGTTGTTATATTAGTAGCAATAATTGCTGGTTTAGTTTCTAACTATAATGGGGTAGTTAGCTTATCAGAAGAAGTTGATAATAAATTTGCTACAATTGATACTATGTTACAAAGAAGAGCAGATTTAATACCAAATTTAGTAAATACAGTAAAAGGGTACACAAACCAAGAACAAGCTGTTATAGATTCAGTAACAGATGCAAGAGCAAAATTAGCAGGAGCAAATTCTGTAGGGGAAAAAGCCAATGCTGACCAAGAATTGAGCACTGCATTAAGTAATTTACTAGTAGTTGTAGAAAATTATCCAGATTTAAAATCATCACAAAATTTTATTAATTTATCAGATGAATTGGCTGGCACAGAAAATCGTATAGCAACAGCAAGAAAAGATTATAATGATGCTGTAAAAGAATATAATACAAAAATAAAAAGATTTCCTACAAATATAGTATCTGGAATGTTCGGATATGGAGAAAAAGAATACTTCCAAGCATCAGAAGGAAGCGAGGAGGTACCAACTGTTGACTTCAATACTGTACAATAAAAAAATTAAATATATATTAATTTTAGCCATTTTTTCTATAGTGTTAGTTACTAATAGCTCATACGCTATTGTCTCACAAACAAGAGACTTTTATGTTAATGATTCAGCAAATTTATTGTCTGATGAAACAGAAGACTATATAATCAATATGAATAAAACATTAGAAGAACAAACCGGTGCACAAATAGTAGTTGTTACAGTTAAAAATCTAGAAGGACAATCTTTAGAAGAATATGCTACAGAATTATTTAGAGAATATGGAATTGGAGACAAAGAAAAGAATAATGGAGTTCTTTTACTGTGCGCATATGAAGAAAGGCAATTTAGAATAGAAGTAGGATATGGTCTTGAAGGAACTTTAACAGATGGAAAAACTGGTAGAATTCAAGATGAATATATAATTCCATACCTTAAAGAAAATAATTTTAATAATGGAATAAGAAATGGATTTAATGCTGTATTAAAAGAAGTAGAAAATGAGTATGGCATTACAATTGAAGGTGCAGAAGAAGGAAATGTAGTAGGAACAACAAATGCAAGAACAAATGTAGCTAGCAAGGTAGCACCACATATAATTATGATGGTAATATTTATATTAGTAGTAATATTTTTTAGTAGACGTGGAATCTTCTTTATAGGAGGTTTTGGTGGTGGCCATTTTGGTGGGCGGAGGCTCATTTGGTGGCGGTGGTTCCTTTGGCGGAGGAGGATCTTCCGGTGGAGGAGGCTCTTCAAGAAGTTTCTAAAAATAAATATAGGGACATTCTTGGGGGATTGTCCTGGGGGATTTGAGGACGTTCCTTAAATCCCTATTATATATAAAACCCGTATTAATATATTTTATTAATACGGGTTTAAGTTTTAGTAAATCTAGTTATAAATTTTGAAATGGATTAATTATATAAATTTTTTTCATATAAATCTTCTATATGGACATTTTTTTCTTCAAAATTATCGATAAATCCTATTTTGGCGATATCATTATTTACTTCTTGTATCCACACAGGTCTTTCATTATAAAAGATATCTACTTTTTGTTTATTTCGTAAAATTTCATGTATTTTGGAAGCTTTCATACAAATCATCTCCTTAAAAAACTTGTACTATTAATATATCCAAAATATAGAAAATTATTCCAAAAATATTTATAAATGAGGAAAATCCCCAAGGTGACAAGCACCATAGGGGATTTCCTACCAAAACCAGAACCACAGGAGAATGAACACGATTGCCTTAATAATAGCAAACACTGCTCGTTCACGATCACCCATACCTTCTGGCTGAAACAATTTGTTGAGAAGCCAATTTGTAAAAAATAAGAGGATCATAAATAGACAAAAGTAAAAAAAAGGATCCCCAAATTTAAAAATGGCTCCAACAAAAAGAAGTAGTATGAAGAACCACATATTATATGTGCCTCCTTTCAATTAATTCAACAGTTGATAAGATCTAAATATATTATAACATATAAATTAACATAAAGCAAAATTTGACATTCTATAAGTAATGCAACAAAAAATGTGTTAAAAGAGTATTAATTACAAAAAAAGAGTACCAAATAAAACTACTTAATTACTTGGTACTCTAAATAAAATACGATTTGGTGACCCGTACGGGAATCGAACCCATGATTCAGCCTTGAGAGGGCTGCGTCTTAACCGCTTGACCAACGGGCCATAAACAAACTTTATTATTTATATCATAAAAATAAAATATAGTCAATAGGAACAAAATTTCGCAAAAATCTATTGACAAAAAAATAAAATCATATATAATAATAAGCGAACAAAAGTTTTAAAGAAAGGCAAAAAGATGTTAGAAGAAAAAGATAGAATAGATGTTGTTTTAGTAAAAAAACACTATTTTCAAACAAGACAAAAAGCTAAATATGAAATAGAACAAGGAAATGTATATGTAAACGGAAAACAAATTACTAAAACAAGTAAAATAATAAATTATCAAGATAATATAGAAATAAAAGGTCAAACACTAAAATATGTAAGTAGAGGTGGACTAAAATTAGAAAAGGCCATTAGTTTATTTGAAATTTCATTAAAAGACAAAATATGTGCAGATATAGGAGCATCAACAGGAGGGTTTACAGATTGTATGCTACAAAATGGTGCACAAAAAGTTTATGCAATAGATGTTGGTCATTCACAACTAGCAGAACAATTATTAAATAACGAAAAAGTAGTAAATTTAGAAGGAACAAATATTAAGGAATTAGATACAAATAGCATAGAAAAGTTGGATTTTATTAGTTCAGATGTGTCTTTTATTTCGGAAATACATGTATTGCCAAAGATATATAAATTACTAAAAATAAAAGGAAAAGCAGTTGTATTAATAAAGCCACAATTTGAGGCTGGAAGCCAACATTTAAATAAGAATGGAGTTGTAAAAAATATAAAAATACATCAAAAAGTAATTCAAAATATAGTAATGTTTGCAAATAAACTTGGTTTTAGAATTATAGATGTAACATATTCTCCAATTAAAGGTCCAGCAGGTAATATAGAATATTTATTATATGTTGAAAAAAATGAAAACAATTTATTAGATTTATATAAAATGAAAAACAATGCATTAGAAATTACTACAGAGGCATTAAAAAAATTAAAATAAAGAGGTGTACATATGATATCTACATTGCATATAAAAAACATAGGAATAATCGATGAGATCATGATAGATTTTTCAAAAGGATTTAATATATTAACTGGCGAAACAGGAGCAGGAAAAACTTTAATTATAGGAGCATTAGGAATAGTAGCAGGTGGAAGGTTTTCAAAAGAAATGATTAGAAAAGGTGAGAATCATTCATTTGTAGAAGTTAGTATATATTTGCCAAATCATCCAAAGGCAGTAGATGGAAATATCATAATTTCCAGGGAAATATTTGAAAATGGCAGAAACACTTGTAAAATAAATGGTCGTTTAGTAACTGTAAATGAATTAAAAGAATTTATGAATAATATCATAAATATACATGGGCAAAACGATAATCAAAATTTATTAAATAAAGAAAATCACATAAAATATTTAGACAAGTTTTTAGGAAAAGAATTCTTAAGTAAGAAAAATGAGTATACTGAGTTATATAATAAATATGTAGATATTAATAGAAAACTAAAAGAAAACTATGGAGATGAAAAAGAAAAACAACGTAAGTTAGATTTGCTTAATTACCAAGTAAACGAAATAAAAAATGCAAGTTTAAAAATAAATGAAGATGAAGAATTAGAAGAACAAAGAAATCTTATAATAAATGCTGAGAAAATATCTAAATCATTAAATGAGGCAGATATGCAAATAAACGAAAATGCATTAAATTCAATAAGTATAGCAATTAAAAAATTAGAGAAAATAGAAGATATAAATATAAAATACCAAAAAACACTAAGTTCATTAAAAAGCAATTATTATGATTTACAAGAAATTGCGATAGATTTAAATCATTATAATTCAGATACATCTTTCGAAGAAAAAGAAAGAGATGAGATAGAAAATAGAATAGATGAGATAAACGACTTAAAAAGAAAATATGGAAATACAATAGAAGAAATATTAAATTATAAAAATGAAGTAGAAGAAGAAATAGATAAAATAGAAAATTTAGAAGAGAAGAATAAGGAGTTAAAAACTGAGTTAACAAAGGTAACAGTAGAATTAGAAAAAAGAGCTATAGAATTACACGAAACAAGACAAAAGTATGGAATAGAATTAGAAACTAAAATAAATAGTGAACTTGCAGATTTAGAAATGCCTAATGCAAAATTTAAGGTAAACATAGAGAATACAAATTTTAATAAAGATGGAACTGATGAAATAGAATTTTTGATAACAACTAATAAAGGAGAAGATTTTAAACCATTAATAAAAACTGCGTCTGGTGGTGAGATGTCTAGAATAATGTTAGCTATAAAAACAGTGTTATCAGATGTGGATGAAGTACCTATTTTAATATTTGATGAAATAGATACAGGTATTAGTGGAAAAGCAGGAAATGCAGTTGGAGAAAAATTAAAAACAATTTCAAAAAATCATCAAGTTATAATAGTTACACATTTAGCTAGTATTGCAGCTAAAGGAGATTCTAATTATTATATTTATAAAGAAGTAGAGGTAGATAATACTAAAACAAGAATAAAAAATTTAAATGAACAAGAAGTTATAGAAGAAATAGCAAGAATTGCAAGTGGAATTGTATCAGAGATATCATTAAAACATGCAATGGAATTAAGAGCAGCAGTTTAAATAAATGGACTAATATATGTAAAAAGAAGTGGACTAAATTAAATTTATCCACTTCTTTGGCATAATGATACTATTTTAATTCTACAATTGTAACACCCATTTCACCTTCTCCGAAAGTACCAAGTCTAAATGATTTAACATGAGGATGTTTTTTTAAAAAAGCATGAATACCAGTACGTAATTTACCAGTACCTTTTCCATGTACAATTCTAACAGTTTCTAATTTTGCTAAACTGCAATCATCCAAATATTTATCAATAACGAAAATTGCTTCATCAACTGTTTGTCCTATTACATTAATTTCTGGAGATATATTTTTTGATTTTGACATACCAGAGAAAGCTTTGGAAGGTGTTTTATTTGTACTCTGCTTTTTATTTGCAATAGAAATATCTGTAACAGGAACAAATGATTTCATATTACCACATTGTACTTGTACTTCATTATTTTTGTTTGGTAATGATAGTAAAGTACCATTATTCATAAATTTATTTATATATATATCCATTCCAACTTTTAGTTGGTTTACATTTAAGTTACTAGAAGATGAGTTGCTTATTTTATTAGAAGAAACCTTTTTTATAGAATCTGTTAATTTATTTCTATAATTATCTAAATCTTTTAAAGAATTAGAAGTGTTTTCGATTTTTCTCATTTGACGTATTATATTAGTTGCTTCATCTTTTGCTGAATATAATATTTCACGAGCTTCCAACTTAGCTTTATTGATAATTTCGTTTTGTTTGTTTTGAACATTAGAATAATCTTTTTCTAAATCTTCTTGTAATTGTGAAATTTTAGCCAATCTTTGTTCAATTTCATTTTTCTCGTTTTCAATTTTTTGTTTATTATCATAAATGTTTTTTAATAAATCTTCAACATGAATAGTATCAGTATCTAAGAACTCATTAGCTCTTTGTAATATATCATCAGAAAGACCAAGTTTTTTACTGATAGCGAAGGCATTACTTTTACCAGGCACACCGATTAAAAGTTTATAAGTAGGGGAAAGTGTGTCTATATCAAATTCTTGGCTTGCATTTTCAAAACCAGCGTGTGTTAAAGCATAGTTTTTTATTTCTGGATAATGTGTTGTAGCAAGTGTTAAAATTCCTCTATTATATAGAGCTTCTAGTATACTGATTGCTAAGCTACTTCCTTCAATAGGATCAGTTCCAGAACCAAGTTCATCAACTAAAACCAAACTATCTGATGTAGAATTTTTTAGTATTTCTATAATATTTAGCATATGTGAAGAAAAAGTACTTAAAGATTCTTGAATGCTTTGTTCGTCACCAATATCTGCAAAAACATTATCAAATACAAAAACACTACTATTTTCATTAGCTGGAATATTTAATCCAGACATAGCCATTAATGTTATTAAACCAACTGTTTTTAAGGTTACAGTTTTACCACCAGTATTAGGACCAGTAATTACAAGTGTATTAAAATTAATTCCTAAATTTATATTAATTGGAACTACAGCCTCCTTATTTATTAAAGGATGTCTAGCTTTTATCAAATTTATTTGCTTATCATCATTCAAAATAGGTCTTGTAGCATCTAAATATATAGAATAATTTGCTTTAGCAAAAATAAAATCAAGTAATCCTATAATTCTAAGGTTATTTTCTAATTGCTCTAAAATTTCAAAAAGCGAGTTTGTAAATTTGGCTAAAATTTTTTCTATCTCTAAGTTTTCTTCTACAGTTAAATTGGCAATTTTACTATTTAATTCAAAAATAGAAACAGGTTCTATAAAAACAGTGGAACCACTATTTGACATATCATGAATAAATCCTTTTATATTATTTCTGTATTCTTCTTTTACAGGTATAACATACCTATCATTTTTTATAGTTATAACAGGTTCCTGAAGATATTTAGAATAACTTGAAGAAGATATATAGTGATTTAATTTGTTTTTTATTTCTTGTTCAATTTTTCTCTTAGTTGTTCTAATATTAAATAAATTAGTGGATGCTCTATCATCAACAGTATAATCATCAATAATTGCAGAAAAAATGCTATCTTCAAGATTTTTATTAGTGTATAAATTATCAAAATAATTATATAAGCTATTAAATTCATTTAAGTTGATAAGTTCATCAGAAAAAAAGTAATCCTTTAAATCTTTTGCTAATCTTAAAAATTTTCCGATATTTAGTACATTTGCAATTGATAATATCTTATTACTTTTTAATGTTTTTAAACAAATTTCGATTTCTTCTGATAATTCATAAATAGGAATATTGCCTTTTTTATATTTAAAAATAACAGCTTCATTTGTTTCATTTAAAGCTTTTATAACTTTATTTTTATCATTAAAAGGATATAAATTAGTACAGTATTTTTTTCCAATAAACGTTTTAGAAAAAGTTGCTAAATTTTCTGTAACTTTGTTAAATTCTAATTTTTCTAAATATTTGCTAAACATATGAAAACTCCTTTATATTAAATTGTATTTTTCAAAAATTGATTTAATCATATGTGTATCTAAACCTACAATCGAATTATAATCGCCATCATAGCCTTTTAAATAAACTTTTCCTATACCTTGCACAGCATATGCTCCAGCTTTATCCATAGGTTCTTTTGTATCAACATAAGAGCAAATATCGTAATAAGACATATTTTTAAAATAAACGGTTGATTTATTAACTCTTGTTTCAAAAATTATTGAGTGTTCTTTTTTTATAATTACAGTTGTACCTGTATAGATATCATGCGAGTTTCCTTGTAATAGTTTTAAAATACGAATAGCATCATCTCTATCTTTTGGTTTGCCTAAAATAATATTACCAAAAGAAACTAATGTATCAGAACCAATTACAGTATATTCATTATTTTCTTTATATTTATCTATAAAAATTGAATAAGCTTTTTCATATGATAATTTTTCTGCTAATTTTTGAGGATTAAGTTCAAGCTTTTTCAATTTATTTTCATCAATATCACTTGGAATAATATCAAAATTACTTATTATTGTTGATAATAATTGTTTTCTTCTAGGAGAAGAAGAAGCTAAAATAAATTCCATAACAAAACCTCCTATAATCCTACGTATTATAACATTTTTAGTTTTGAAAAATCAATATTGCGTTTAGAGTTTTGCTATGATAAAATAAATAAAGTTAAAAACGGAGGAATTGTATGGAAGATAGACAGCAAAACATAAGAAATTTCAGCATAATTGCACATATAGACCATGGTAAATCAACATTAGCAGATAGAATGATAGAAATGACAGGAGTTCTTTCAAAAAGAGAAATGGAATCTCAAGTATTAGATAATATGGAGATAGAAAGAGAACGTGGAATAACAATAAAATCACAATCTGTAAGAATGATTTATAAAGCCAAAGATGGGAAAGAATATATATTTAATTTAATAGATACACCAGGACATGTAGATTTTAATTATGAAGTGTCAAGAAGCTTAGCTGCATGCGAGGGGGCAATATTAGTTGTAGATAGCAGTCAAGGGGTGGAAGCACAAACATTAGCAAATGTTTATTTAGCATTAGATAATAATTTGGAAATTTTACCAGTAATAAATAAAGTAGATTTACCAAATGCTAGACCTGATGAGGTAAAGAAAGAAATAGAGGATATAATAGGAATACCAGCAGAAGATGCACCTTGCATTTCTGCTAAAACAGGTTTAAATGTTGAAGAAGTTTTAGAAAGAATTGTAACAGATATTCCGGCACCATCTGGGGATAAAAATAAACCATTAAAATGTTTAATATTTGATTCTTTTTACGATAATTATAAGGGTGCTGTAAGCTATGTAAGAGTAAGGGATGGAAGAGTAAAAGTAGGTGACGAAATTTTACTAATGTCTTCTAATAAAACTTTTATAGTAACAGAAGTAGGATTTTTTGAACCAGGCAAATATTATCCTTGTAAAGAATTAGTTGCAGGTGACGTAGGATATATTGCAGCAAGTATTAAAAGTTTATCAGATATCAGAGTTGGAGATACAATAACATTAAAAGATAATAAAGCAGAAGAGCCTTTACCTGGATATAAAAAAGTAAATCCAATGGTGTATTGTGGATTATATCCAGTAGATGGTAGTGATTATGAAAATTTAAAAATAGCGTTAGAAAAACTGCAATTAAATGATGCAGCGCTTCAATATGAACCGGAAACTTCTAATGCACTTGGGTTTGGTTTTAGATGTGGATTCCTAGGTTTACTACATTTAGAAATAATAGAGGAAAGATTAGACAAAGAATTTGATTTAAGTTTAATTACAACATCACCTTCAGTTATTTATAAGATTCATAAGACAGACGGAGAAATAATTGAACTATATAACCCAGCAGATCTACCAAAACCACAAGAAATAAGTTATATGGAAGAACCTTTTGTGGAGGCAGAAATATTAACACCGAAAGAATTTGTGGGAAATATAATGGAAATCTGTCAAAATAGAAGAGGTATATATAAAGATATGAAATACCTTGACGAGAACAGGGTTACAATTATATATGAATTACCATTAAATGAAATAATATACGACTTTTTTGATACATTGAAATCAAAAACAAAAGGATATGCTTCATTTGATTATGAATTAAAAGAATACAGAAGGTCTGAATTAGTAAAATTAGACATATATGTAAATGGTGAAAGTGTTGACGCATTAAGTTTTATAGTTCATAAAGATTCTGCCTATGATAGAGGTAGAAAGATGATAGAAAAATTAAAAACAGTTATACCACGCCACTTATTTACAATACCATTACAAGCTGTTATAGGAGGAAAAATAATTGCAAGGGAAACAATCTCAGCAATGAGAAAAGATGTACTTGCTAAATGTTATGGTGGTGATATAACACGTAAAAAGAAACTTCTAGAAAAGCAAAAAAGGGGTAAGAAAAAAATGCGTGAGATAGGTAATGTAGAAATACCACAAGAAGCTTTCTTATCAGTATTAAAATTAGATGAAGAAAAATAATAGGAAGTATAAAAATGAAAAGAATTGTATTATGTGGAAGTAGAACTTTTAAAGATTATATTATACAGATAGGATACAAATTAATAGAAGAAGGATATGAAGTTGTAATTCCTAAAGAGTTTTTTGTACCAATGCCAAAAAGAGAACATTCAATGCTACATTTTTCGGAGATACAAAATGAAAGAACAGATTATGTTTTAGTAATAAATGAAGAGAAAAATGGAAAACCAAATTATGTAGGTGCAAATAGTTTCGCAGAAATAGCAATGGGATTTTATTTTGGAAAAACAGTGTTTTTAAAAAATGATATATATGAGCCTTTTGCAGATGAATTAGTTGGGTGGGGAGTCATACCACTTAAAGGCAATTTAGATGCAATTAAAGAATACAAGTAGTAGGTAGTAATATGGAAATAACCAAAAAAGAATTTATAAATATAAATAATAAATTTGATGAGTATAAAATAAAAGAAGAAAAAGCTTTCGAATATATAGAAGGAAAAGAGAAAATAATTGTATCTGCACCACATAGTGTAAGACAAATCAGAAATGGAAATATAAAAGGCAAAGATTCTTGTACAGGGACAATAGCAATTTTGCTACAGAAACAATTAAATTGTTATTGTTTATACAAAACAAAAAATTGCAATGATGATGCAAATTATGATATAGAAAACAATCCATATAAGGATAAAATAATAGATTTAGTAGAAAAAAACAACATAAATTTTTTGTTGGATATTCATGGGGCAAAAGATGGACAAGGGTTTGATATAGATGTTGGAACAGCAAATTTAAAAAATTTAAACGGACAAAATAAATATCTAAAAGATTTTATAAAAATAGGAGAAAAATATAATTTAAATATCACTATAGATAAAGTTTTTAAAGCAGATACTTTACATACTGTAGCCAATACAATTGCTAGAAAAACAAAAATACCATGTATGCAAATAGAAATTGCAAAAAAATATAGAGATATTGAACAATTTAATAATATTAAAATAATGTTAAATTTTCTTGGGGAATATTTAAGAAATATTTTAGTAGGAGGGCAAAATGAGTGAAAAAGAATATGAAGATCAAGTAGAAGGAAGAAATAGTGTGTTAGAATTACTAGAATCTGGAAAAGATATCAATAAGATATTTATACAAATAGGAGAAAAGCACGGTTCTATTAATAAAATTATTTCAAAAGCTAAAGAGAATAGAATAGTTATAGTACAAGCCGAAAAATCTAAATTAGATAAGATGAGCCAAACTAATAATCATCAAGGAGTTATAGCAATAGTTCCTCCTTTCGAGTATAGCTCAGTAGAAGATATTGTAGAGGAAGCCAAGAAAAGAAATGAACAGCCATTTATTTTAATTTTAGATGGAATAGAAGATCCACACAATTTAGGTTCAATAATTAGAACAGCAGAAACAGCTGGAGTACATGGAATAATAATTCCAAAAAGAAGGGCTGCTGCAGTGAATAGTACAGTTAATAAAGTGTCTGCAGGTGCTGTACAATATATGAAGATTGCACGAGTAAACAACATAAATGAAACGATAAAATATTTAAAAAGTAATGATATATGGATTTGTGGAACAGATATGAATACTAACAAATATTATTACGAAGAAAACTATAATATTCCAATAGCTTTTGTAATTGGAAGCGAAGGGTTTGGAATAAGTAGATTAGTTAAAGAAAATTGTGACTTTTTAGTTAAGATTCCAATGAGCGGAAAAATAAGCTCGTTGAATGCTTCGGTATCAGCTGGAATTGTAATGTATGAAGCAGTTAAACAAAGAAAAAATAAATAAAATACTAAAGATGGGAGGAAAAAGATATGATGGGGAGAAAGAAAAGAATTCTAATTATAGTGCTTTCTATCATAACAGTTTTAATTTTAATAATAGGAGGAGTTTTAATATATTTAAATGTTGCAACAGATGCATTTAAAAGTCCAGATGAATTATTTTATAAATATTTATATCAAAATGGGTCTATAGTAGATGTATTTGATACAGACTTATTAGATAGATATTACCAAAGAATAGAAAATAATGCATACAATGGCACTGGAGAAATAACAATAAAAACAGGAATGAATGATAACTCAGAAAGTGATACAAAAGAATTCGATACTTTAATGAATAATTTAAAACTTTCATATACAACAAAAAGCAATTTGGCAGAGAAAAAACAAGAAACAGAAGCTACTATTGCCTACAATGACCAAGAACAATTTAAGTTCAGTGTAGTGCAAGATAATAATAACTATGGAATAAAGTCCGATGAGGTAGTGTATAAATATTTAAAATTAAAAAATGAAAATTTACGTGATATTTATACAAAATTAGGAGTTCAAGATTTAGAAAGTATACCTAATCAATTTAATAAAATAGATTATAATATCTATAAAAATATGAATGCACAAGACAAAGCTACAATTTTATCAACATATCAAAATGTTTTAAACAAAGGAATCTTAAGCAATCATTATACAAAGCAAGCAAAGGTTAATTTGAACTTTAATGGACAAAGTGTTGTGGCTAATGCGTATTCATTAACTCTAACCGAAGAAGAAATTTCTTCTTTAAAAATAAGTTTATTAGAGACATTAATGACAGATGAATTAACCTTAAAATATTTAGTGCAATTTTTGCAATTAGATAGTTCATATACAGTACAAATAAAACAATCAATACAAGAAGAAATTGATAACTTAAAAAGAGAACAAATTGAGAACAATGAAAATGTTAGAATTACAGTGTACGAAAGCAATATGCAACTTTTAACAACAATAGTTGAAACACCTGAAGCTAATTATACACTAAACAATAATGTTTCTGAAACAAATCAAAAAGTAACTATAGTTAAACAATCAAATGATGGAAACAATATAAATACGACTGTAACATTAGAAAGAAATACAAGTGATAGTAGTAACTCTTTTAAAATGGAACAAATTTCAACAACTGGAGAAACAACTACAGATAGAAATGCAATAACAGTTAACCTAAATGGTAATGTGGATACTGGAAATTTGGAATTAAATGTTAAATTAGAAAATCTTATTGGAAACAAACTAAATGAAATAAATTACACAGATAAAAAGGAATTTTCTTCTAGTGTTGATATAGAAGGATTAAATGATGATAATTCAGTAAGCTTAAATGATATGACATTAGAAGAGATAAATAGTTTGTATAAATCGATTGTGGAGAGAATTCAATATCTATATAATGAAAAATTACCCAATATAGGGTTTGATCCAAATACAATTAATTATCAAGGCACTTTAAAATGGAGTAGAATAGTTGATGCTTTTGATGAAGACGAATTTAAATCTCAAGTACAAAGAGCATTAAATTTGGCTAAAGATGATATGCAAAATAAAGAAGAATATAAAACATTGGTAGAGCAAGCAGAAGGTGATGCGAATAAAATAAAACAAATAAAAGGGCTAGTAACAGTAGAAAGATTAAGAGAAACCGGATTAGATGCAACACTTAATGAGGAGGATAATTCTATTTCGATAAAAACAAACAGTGAATCAGCTCATAAATACGAAATAGATTACGAAAACTTCAAAATATCAAAAATACAGTAATTTAAGTATTGACAAAAAGCAAAAATGCTAGTATACTTATACAGTAACTGAATTTATGCGAAAAATTAAATAGATATATAAATATCTTAAATCAAAGGAGGGATAAAAATGGCACAACCAAAAAGAAGATGGTCAAAACAAAGAACACATAAAAGAAGATCAACTTGGAAATTAGAAACTCCAAAATTTGCAACATGTGCACATTGCCATGAACCTGTAATGCCACACAGAGTTTGCCCAACATGTGGATATTATAATGGAGAAGAAGTTGTAGTTAAGGAAACTAATACAGCAAATAATTAGAATATAGTAAAAAAATATAAAAGGAGCTAAAGTATTAAGTAATTAATATTTTAGTTTTTTTTTGACTAAAAATAATATAGTTTTTTTATTAAAAATGTGTTAAATGCTAAATTTTTTACATATTGACTTGGCTTAGCAAATAGTATAAAATGAGGACGAGAGGTGAAATTGATGGCAAAACCAATAGTTGCAATAATAGGAAAACCGAATGTTGGAAAATCAACATTTTTTAATTATATAGTGGGAAAAAGAATATCAATCGTAGAAGATACTCCAGGAGTAACAAGAGACAGGGTATATGGCGAAGCAAATTGGAGAGGAAGAGAGTTTACTTTAATAGATACAGGTGGAATTGAGCCAGAATCAAATGACGAAATCTTGGTTCAAATGAGAACACAGGCCAATATTGCTATAGATATAGCTGATGTAATTATTTTTATGACAGATATAAAACAAGGAGTAACAGCAGCAGATGAGGATATAGCAATAATGCTAAAAAAAGCTAGAAAACCAGTAGTCTTAGTCTGTAACAAATCTGACTCTTTTGGAAAAGTAGAAGACGAAATATATGAATTTTATAATCTAGGATTAGGAGATCCATATGCGATTTCCGCAACTAATGCAAAGGGATTGGGAGATGTATTAGATGCTGTATATGAAAATTTCCCAGAAGAAAAAGAAGATGAAGATATAGGAACAGAAATAAAAGTTGCAGTAATAGGAAAACCAAATGTTGGGAAATCATCGCTTATAAATAAAATATTAGGAGAAAACAGAGTTATTGTAAGTAATATTGCAGGAACAACAAGAGATGCTGTAGACTCTTATTTTGAAAATGAGTATGGAAAATATATATTTATAGATACAGCAGGAATTAGAAGAAAATCTAAGGTTAATGAAAATATAGAAAGATATAGTGTAATGCGTTCAAAACTTGCGATAGAACGAGCTGATGTTTGCTTAATACTAATAGATGCAACAGAAGGAGTTACAGACCAAGATGCAAAAATTGCAGGGGAAGCGCACGAGGCTGGCAAAGGCGTAATAATTGTAGTAAATAAATGGGATGCATTAGAAAAAGAAAATGGCACACTAGAAAGATATAAGAAGGAAGTATATGAAAAGCTATCATATTTATCTTATGCTCCAATATTATTTATTTCTGCTAAAACTGGTCAAAGAATAAACAAATTGTTCGAAATGATTAATGTTGTAGCAAATCAAAATGCAATAAGGATACCGACAGCTACATTAAACCAAATAATAAATGAAGCAGTTGCAGTAAGGCAACCGCCTACAGATAGAGGTCGTAGATTAAAAATATTATATGCTACACAAGCTTCTACAAAACCACCAACATTTGTAATCTTTGTAAATGTGAAAAATTTATTTCATTTTTCATATCAAAGATATTTAATGAATCAAATAAGAAATGAATTTGGGCTAATAGGTACGCCAATAAGAATAATTGTACGAGAAAAAGGTAACACAATAGAAACAAAATAGGAGGGAAAGTATATGGAATATATAATAATTGCTATAATAGCTTATCTAATAGGAAGTATTAATTTTTCAATTTTAATTAGTAAGAAAAAGGCTGGTTATGATATTAGACAAAAAGGTAGTGGTAATGCTGGAACTACTAATATGTTAAGAAATTTAGGAAAGAAATATGCTGCAATAACATTAATTTGTGATGTATTAAAAGGTGTTGTTGCAATTGGAATAGCTATAATTGTAGGAAATATTTTAGGAGATACAAATAAAGCTTTACTAGTTCAAATAGCTGGAGTTGCTGTTGTTATAGGTCACACATTCCCAATATTCTTTGGATTTAAGGGAGGAAAAGGTGTTGCAACATCACTTGGAATTTTGCTAATGACAAACTGGCAACTTGGATTAATCTGCTTAGTATTTGCATTAGTATTAATGGCCTTAACAAGAGTTGTTTCTATGGGCTCAATCGCTGCAGCGATATTATACCCTGTTTTAACATTATTTGTTGGAGGAGGACATTATATAGTAGAAAGTACAGGATTAGGAAATGGATATTTTATATATAGTGTAATACTTGCTATAATAGTAATATTTAATCATAGAGAAAATATTAAGAGAATATTAAGCGGAACAGAAAATAAAATCAGTTTTAATAAATAGGAGTGAAACAAATGAAGAAAATTACAATAATAGGAAGTGGAAGCTGGGGAGTAGCTCTAGCAATCCATTTAGCAAAGTTAGGACATAAGATAAAGATATGGTCTTTTTCTAAAGAAGAGGCAGATTTAATAAATAATGAGAAAAAATGCAAATTTTTGCCAAAAGTAACATTACCAGAAGGAATTACATGTTGTATAGATTATAAAGAAGCAATAGAAGGAGCTGAAATAATCTTACATGTTACGCCTTCTAAATTTACTCGTAGTACAGTAAGTGAGTATAAAAAATATGTAACGAACCAACCAATAATTATTTGTTCAAAGGGATTTGAAAGAGAAACATTATTACCATTAGATGAAGTAATAAAACAAGAAATGCCAGAAGCTAAGATTGGAGTATTATCAGGTCCAAGTCATGCAGAAGAAGTTTCAATTGGAATACCAACAGTAATGGTTATAGCATCAAAGGATGATGAACTTTTATTTGATATTCAAAATGCTTTTATGAGTCCAGAATTTAGAATATACACATCACATGATGTTAGAGGTGTAGAAATAGGAGGAGCTTTTAAAAATATTATAGCTTTTTGTGCTGGTGTTGCTGCGGGAATTAATTTAGGAGATAATTCTTTTGCTGCACTTATAACAAGAGGGTTAGGCGAGATTACAAGATTAGGAGTCGCTTTAGGTGGAGAAAAAGACACTTTATATGGTTTAAGTGGCTTAGGAGACTTAATAGTAACTTGTTTAAGTGAACATAGTAGAAATAGGAAAGCTGGAAAACTAATAGGAGAAGGAAAGACAATAGAAGAAGCAAGGAAAGAAGTTGGAATGGTAATAGAAAGTATTGACAATATAGAGGCAGCATATGAACTTTCTAAAATTCATAATATAGAAATGCCAATTGTAGAAGGAGTATATGATATTTTATATAATAATTTAGATCCAAAAGAAGCTGTTACAATGCTTATGACTCGAGATAAGAAATTTGAGTAAAGGAGAAATGAGTATGGATTTTTTTGATAAATTAAGTAAGAAAGCATCAGAGACATATAAGGTTACTGCAGAGAAAACAACCAAAATTGCTAAAGAAACAAAATTAAAACTAGAAATAAGCAATTATAAATCAAATATGGAAGACCTTTATAAAATAGTTGGTAAAAAAATATACCAAAAATATGCTGCTCAAGAAGAAATGCAATTAGAAGACATTCAAGATGAATTAAATAAATTAGATACTATTAGTGAAAAAATAGATATAGCTAATAAAGAAATAATGAGTTTAAAAGATAAAATTAAATGTCAAAATTGCAATTATGAAATGAGTGAAGAATACGAATATTGCCCAAAATGTGGAACAAAAATAAAATAGACAAATAATTGGGAGTGAAAAAATGAAATTAGTAATACAAAAAGTAAAAAAAGCAAAAGTAGAAGTTGAAGATAAAACTGTGGGGCAAATAGAAAAAGGTTATATGGTATTATTAGGAGTAAAAAAAGGTGATACCAAAGAAAATGCAGATTATTTAGCAAGAAAACTTTGTAATTTAAGGATATTTGAAGACGAAAATGGAAAAATGAATTTATCAATAAAAGATGTTAATGGCGAATTACTTATTATTTCACAATTTACACTATATGGTAATACAAAAGATGGCAATAGGCCAAGCTTTATAGAAGCAGAGGACCCAGAAAAGGCGAATAGGTTATACGAGTATTTTATGGCAAAATGCAAAGAAAATGGAATAGAGAAAGTAGAAAAAGGCATTTTTGGAGCACATATGGATGTTTCATTAATAAATGATGGACCAAATACAATAATAATGGAAAAATAACTAATAAGGAAAACGTTCAAACATGTACTTTATTATTAAGTCAGCGTTATAATCTGTAATATTGATTAAAATACCGGGGTCAAGAGAAACCCACATACCAATTTTATATTTATAATTATTATCAATAAAGCTACCAATCATATCAACAATCTCTATGGGATTGTTGTATTTTTTTGTCCAATAAAGATTATCTTTTAAATATACAGGTTCATCGAAAAAACTTTCTAAAAAGTTTTTTATTTCACCAGTTTTTGTACTATATAAATTTACACTTGCAAACATAACAACTCCTTTAAAAATAGTATTTGTATAAAAAATATATTTATACATTGTATATAAAAGCTATTTTTGGAAATAATATGAAAAAAGTTTATTTTGGAGGAAATATGTTAAAGAATATAATAAAAACTTTAAGTATTATTTTTTTGGTAGCTTTAGTAATCATTTCTTTTTCAGGGTGTTCTAAACAAAAAACAGATGAAGAACAACTTAGAGATAAAAATATATCAGAAATAGATTATTTAGATAATTATATAATGTTGATGTTAAATAGTATAAATAATATCGATTTAAAACAATATGATGCTAAAATAGAAAAAACAGAGAATTTAAATGAAATTTTACAAGAAAGTGAAGAAACATCAAGTGAAGATACAGGGAACAATGTTGTACAATATAGAATGGTTCCAAATACCATTTTAAATGCTAATAAAACAATAAATTGGGAAAATTTAAAATTAGAAATAGAAAATTTAAATAATACCTGGCCATCAATAATTGTAGATTTATATAAAGCAAATGTTGATAATAAAAAATTAACAGAATTTAGTGATTTAATTAATACTTGTATTGGAAATATAAAAAATGAAAATAGAACAGAAACTCTAAATAGTTTGGCAAAATTGTACGAATATATACCAGTATTTTTAGAAAAAATTGCATCTGATAATCAACAAATAGAATTAGCTAAAACAAAAGTAGAAGTAATAAAGGCATATGTAAATATAGATTTTGCAAATTGGGAAGAATTAAAAACTAGTTTAGATAGAGCTATTTCAAATTTTGAACCTATTGTAAATAATACAAATGAAGCAGAAAAAGAATACAATATAAGAAAAGCATATGTGTTATTACAGGAATTTAAAAACGCAGTAGATACAAATGATAAAGATTTATTATTTATGAAGTATAAAAATTTAATGGAGGAGCTTATAATATTATAATATAGGAAAGAAGCTAGATAACTTGACTTTTATGTAAAAGATGTTAAAATAAATAAGAGTAAATTAGACAGTCGCGTATAGCAAGGTCGAAAGACAGCGTACGAGGAAAGTCCGGGCTCCACAGAGCAATGATGCTGGATAACGTCCAGTGAGGGAAACCTTAAGGAAAGTGCAACA